>Ga0255766_10001924_pt1 | contig 18731 bp, 18 predicted proteins | sample 071ome_23_FD_179966 | JGI IMG/M metagenome (GOLD analysis project Ga0255766, IMG submission 179966) | Coastal salt marsh microbial communities from the Groves Creek Marsh, Skidaway Island, Georgia - 071403BT metaG (version 2) | ecosystem: Environmental > Aquatic > Marine > Intertidal zone >... | reverse complement strand
CGCATGACAGTGGGTGAGAGTTATGAGGCTCTTGTTCGTGAAGAGAGTGAAGCATTAGTGGATGAAGATGCTGCTGCTCGCGAGGCTGTTGAAGCTGTTGAGGAGAATGGCATCGTTTTTCTCGATGAAATCGACAAAATTGCAAGTGCGGCTAACCGCTCCGGTGCCGATGTTTCAAGGGAGGGTGTTCAGCGAGATTTGCTGCCTCTCATAGAGGGAGCAACGGTGCCTACTAAGTATGGAACCGTAAAAACTGATCATATTCTATTCATTGCCTCCGGCGCTTTCCACCTGGCGAAGCCTTCGGATTTATTGCCTGAGCTTCAGGGGCGTTTACCTATCCGCGTTGAATTAAAGGCTCTCGAAAGGGATGATTTCGTAAGAATTTTACGAGAGCCTGAAGCATCTTTACTCGTGCAATACAAAGCACTTATGGAAACTGAAGGTGTGACCCTAGACTTTACTGACGATGCGATCGAAGCACTTGCGGACCTAACAGCAGAAATAAATGCTAGTGTTGAAAATATTGGTGCCCGGCGTCTGCATACTGTTATGGAGAGATTGCTGGAGGAAATAAGTTTTGATGCATCTGACCGAAAGGGTGAGTCGATTAAAATAGATGGTGAGATGGTTAGAGACCGTGTCGGAGAGCTGGCTAAGGACACTGATCTTTCAAAATTTATCTTATAAACTTTTTGTCTAATTCAGCCTCTTTAGGGGACCAAATCCATGTCCAATTCCCAGATTGCTCAAATTCCTGGCGTATATCATCGCAAGATTGGCGAAATCATTGTGACTGCAGTTTCAGATGGCTATCTGGATGGTGATGTAAGCGTTTTGCGGAATATTGATGAAAACGACGCTATGGCAATGCTCAAGGCGAACTTTAGAAAGGGTCGCCGAACTTTCGTCAATGGTTTCATTATCCGTTCAAAAGGGCGAACAGCTCTTGTTGAAACGGGTTCAGGTAATTACCTGTTGCCGACTGCGGGAAAGCTTTTGTCAAACGTAATTGCGGCAGGGGTGGACCCAAAAGAGATCGATACTGTCCTTTTAACCCATATGCACCCCGACCATTCCGCTGGGTTAACCAATATGGCGGACAACTCGCTTTACTTCCCAAATGCTGAACTTGTCGCTCACGAGAATGAGCCGAAGCATTGGCAAGATGATTCAGCTATGGCCAGGGCTGATGATCGCGCGAAGAAGTTGTATTTTCAGGCGGCGCGAGAGCAAATCACTCCATATGCAAAGCAAAGCCGTTTCTTCCAAAAAGATGAGGAGGTTTTCCCTGGCGTGACCGCTCTTAGGGCCCATGGTCATACGCCAGGCCATACCTGCTATATGATTGAATCTGGTGGTGAAAGTCTTTTGATTTGGGGCGATATTGTGCATGTGCCCGAGATACAAACCGCACGTCCGGAAGTCGCAATAGCTTTTGATACAGATATCGAAGCGGCTATTGCATCACGCCGTCGGATTTTTGATATGGCCGAGCAGGATGGCCTTTTGGTTGCGGGAATGCACTTACACTTTCCAACTTTTAGCCACTTGGTGAAAAGTGGAGAGGGTTATAGCTTGATTCCTGAGCCTTGGGCTCACGATATGTAAGGCGGATGTGCGCGTGCCTTGACGATACAGGGCAGCGGGCTTCTCAATCAGTCAGTACGGCTGGTCACTTCCAACAGATGATAGCCGAATTGGGTCTTCACCGGGCCTTGTACTTCGTTGACGGTTGCGCTGAACACAACCCTATCAAACTCTGGAACCATCTGGCCTGGACCGAATGATCCGAGGTCGCCACCACTCCGACCGGATGGGCAGGAGGAGTGCTGTTGCGCCAGCTTGGCAAAATCTTCGCCATTGGCAATCTTGTCCTTGAGCTCCTGGCAAAGCTCCTCGGAATTGACCAAAATATGTCTTGCTGTGGCGCTTGCCATGGATCTTCCTCTTCAACTTGGAATTGGGTGAAGGATTAACCTCAGATGAGGTTTGAGGTCGTGGATACAGGGTTCTAGGTTGTCAATCAACGATAAACAGCCACTCGTTGATCTTGGTGGGCCATCGGTGCACCACAAAATTGTAGGCGACCTGGTGCCCCATTCCTGGTTACAGGATGAATGTGTACCCATCTTTCTGCTCATTGTGCAATTGGCCTCAGAGGCAGAAGATAATATGAACCTCCACGCACTAAAGATCAGTCAGATGTCAGGGTAAGTTTTTCAGCATCCGCATACCCGTGTGTCTAAACTCATAAAAAAGATGTAGCTGAACGAGATAGTCAATAAATCCATCGCTGTTTGTTGAGTGCTTTGATGGCTGTACATTTAATGCGCCCACTCTTATGTTGCGGCTCTTAATGACTCGGCTATGCGCCTAACAAGTTGCTGATCGTGTAGGGAAAATAGGTTTCCCAGGTGATTGGTCTTAGACACCCTGAAAGATAGAGCATGACGGATTTCGAAGGCGTGGTTCCGGCGCTTCATAAGGCATTGATGAAGCGCGGATATAAGACTTTGACCTCGGTGCAAAATGCGGTCCTCGCGAAGGAAATGCGTTATGCGGATGGTTTGGTTTCGGCACAGACTGGATCCGGAAAGACGGTGGCCTTCGGGCTGGCTATGGCCCCAACCCTGCTGGCGGGTGCTGATATTTTTGGTCCCGCGCGCGCGCCACTAGCGTTGGTAGTTGCCCCGACGCGCGAGCTAGCCTTACAGGTCATGCGGGAACTTGAATGGCTCTATGAGTTCACGGACGCCTGCGTGACCTCCTGCGTTGGTGGTATGGACATGCGAGCCGAGCGAAGAGCTTTGGAACGTGGGGCACATATCGTCGTAGGCACACCGGGGCGGCTTCGTGACCATATCGAGCGTGGTTCGCTTGATTTGTCTCGGATCAAGGTGGTTGTTATGGACGAGGCGGACGAGATGCTTGATCTCGGTTTTCGAGAGGACCTGGAATTCATCCTGCAGGCCGCGCCGGAAAAACGAAGAACCTTGATGTTTTCGGCTACTGTGCCCAAGACCATTGCCGCTCTCGCTAAACGCTATCAGCAAGATGCGGTGCGTATCACTGCTGCAGGTGAAGAACATCAACATGGCGACATTGAATATCGCGCGTTGACCTGTGCCCCAACCGATACGGAAAATGCCATCATCAATGTGTTGCGTTACATGGATCCGACCTCAGCCATCGTCTTCTGCGGCACTCGGGCAACTGTTAATCACCTGACCAGCCGTTTCACCAACCGTGGAATTTCTGTGGTTGCCCTATCGGGAGAACTGAATCAGAGCGCGCGATCCCATGCCCTTCAGGCGCTACGGGATGGCCGAGCAAGGGTTTGTGTTGCGACGGATGTCGCAGCTAGGGGCATTGATTTGCCAAACCTAGAATTAGTAATCCACGCTGATCTGCCGAGGAATTCAGAATCATTATTGCATCGTAGCGGACGCACTGGGCGAGCAGGCCGTAAGGGCGTTGCCACTTTGATCGTGCCTTACCCTCGCCGACGACATACAGAACGATTATTAAGAAATGCAAATATCGAGGCGATTTGGGCTAAACCCCCTTCGGTTGAACAGATTCAGGAGCAGGATCGTCAGCGAGTACTGGAAGATGCGGACCTGAGTGGCGACTTTACCGAGGATGAGCGCATGTTTGCGAATGAGCTCTTGAACCGCTTCGATGCAGAAGCCGTCGCCATAGCTTTCCTGCGAAAGTTCATGGCGGGATTGTCTGCGCCAGAGGAGCTTCTAGACGCTTGGCCGGATGGCGGTCGCAGCGATCGCAAAGACCGTACAGGACGCAGCCAAGGCGGCGAGAGCAGCAAACGCGGAAGCGATTTTGAGGATGGGGTCTGGTTGCGACTGTCTGTCGGTCGGAACCACAGAGCTGAGCCACGTTGGTTGTTACCAATGCTATGCCGTCATGGCAATATAACCAAGACTCAGGTTGGCTCCATCAAGATATTCGACGCCGAAACTCATGTGGAACTTCGCCCCGAAGCGCTCGACAAGTTTTTGCAGGCAATAGGCCCCAGTCGCAAGCTCGAGAAGACTATTACGGTTGACCGAGTTGTTGGTGATTCAGTCTCTGCCGGCAGAACCGAAAAGCGTAGAGGTGTGTCAGGGGCCGCAACACGCCGAGCACGGCGATCTCACGGAGACAGTCCAAGTCAAGAATCTACGTCGAATGTTTCTCACATCCAAACTAACGAGTTGGATATCAAGCCTGGTGAGGCTGCACCGAACCAGCGTAAACCCAAGAAGCTTAAAAATTCTAAAAAACCCAAAGTACACAAAGGCAAGACAAAAACGAACTTCAAGGAGGCTAAATCCCGCAAGGCTAAGCCTGGGGAAGAAAAGCAACGACGGGCCAAGCCTAAGAAGGGGCGTAGCAAGACCCCGGCTGCATAGTTTGATCCCGACCCATGGGTACCTCCTGGCACTTGGTTCTAACACAACTATAGATGATCGTTGATGCTTAGATCGGATGGGGATCGCCAGTAGTATTGTCCAGATACGTTGATATGAGGGCCGAAGTCTTGAGTAAAACTAGGGATTCCATAATTCTAAGTCTGCAACGGATGCCCTAATTTTAGTTTTTGTATCGTCGCTATCTGCAGAAATTGCTAAACCAACAAGCGTTGTGATTGGTGCACCAAAAGCAGTTAAAAAGTCTTGGTCTAAATTTACAGACTCTTGAAATCTTCCCAAGCCAGAGGGGCGTAGGATAATCGTTTTACCCTGATTACCCAGGTACGGCGTTAACAAAAAATCACCTCGTTTATGAGCTCCTCCAAAAACGTACATCAATACTCTGATGGATTTATTGTCGAGCATTGAAAGCAGTGACTTATGTTGCAGGGTTGGTGCGTCTTTTGCCTCCGCGAATACAAAGTACATTGCAAGATTGCGATCATCGCTTCCTTTAATAGTTAGATCCGTTGGGGGAACAGTTTTAGTTACCTCCCATGTCCATGACGCTTTTTTGGTCGATCCACTTTTGCCCTCTGTCGCAGACCAAATCATCGACACGGTTTTGTCAGATTCAACCAACACCTGGTTCATATTGGTTATGTATTTATTTGATGAGAACACTGAAAATTTTTGATGGGTCCAGCCATCAAAATTGATCGACTTTGCTAATGCTGGATTGATGATAAATACCAACATGGCTAGCAGGCACCAAAGTATCTTCCCCGTTGAAAACAATGAATTATTCATTCGCTCTTTATGTTCAACTGCAACTAAAGATTAGTTTTAAGCAAAACAAAAATCATTCCATTACAAGGCCACCATCTACATAAATCGTTTGTCCAGTGATGAAAGCCGACCAGGGTGAAGCTAGAAAAAGTACTGGCCCCGCTATGTCTTCGGGCTTCGCTATACGTCGCAATGGGGTGGCAGAGATAATATCTTCTTTGATATTTTCTCGCACCCTTTCGCTCGCTTTAGTTGGGTAAACTAACCCAGGGGCAACAGTGTTGACGCGTATTCCAAGGGGGCCAAGTTCAGCTGCTAATGTGCGCGTAAACCCTACTAGGGCGGCCTTTGCAGTTGCATAGTCGTGGTATGGGACGACGGGTCTCGCAATCAGATCGGTGGCAATGTTAATGATGGATCCGTTGGCGCGGGTTAACATGTTTGGAACCGCTGCTTGCACCATATTATGAGCGGCCTGCACTGCACCCTCAAATTGGCTCTGGTAATCTTGCCAATCTAGGTCCCAATGAAGTTTCCTCCGCTCTGGGTCAAACTCATATGGTCGAAAAGCGTTGTTAACTAGAACGTCGATCTTCCCAAAGGCTTCAATGGTCTCGGAGACTAAGTTTGTTGCACCGTCTTTATTTGTAACATCAGAGCAGATTGCTAATGCTACTCCGCCGTTTGTCTCGCAGGCTGCAACAGTTGCCGCCGCGGTTTCGGCATTGGTTAAATAATTTACACCAACGTTGGCCCCTTCGCGCGCAAAAGCTTGAGCAATTGCCGATCCTATCCCGCGACCAGCACCAGTGACGAGCACACTTTTTCCGCTAAAATTCATAGTTATTATTTCGGTATGAGATCGCTGAAGATAACCTTTTTCATCTCTAATTTAGATTTAATTAGTCCTAGTTCTAAGAAAGTGTCAGCGCCTTTTTGCAAGAGCTCGACGTCAAAATGCCCAAGCCCTTTAGCTTTAGTCGTTTGTGATTGCGCAGAGAGATTTCGGAGTTTGATGATTGCAAGGTTTACCTTTTCGTTCCGCCCGTTAATTGAGCGCGTTATAGCGATTTTTGCCGCTTCTTCCGGCTCAGAAATCATCCACGCAGCACTTTTTTGATATGCTTTTAAAAATCGGCGGAGTAGGGGTTTTTGATCCCTGTAATGATTGCGGCGAACGACAAACATATCGCTTGGTACATTAAGGCTATCTCTGACCTCTATTACATCGACCTCACCAATGCCCTTTAGTTTAGCAACGTAAAGGCCAGTGTCGGTTGCTGCAGTGGCATCCACTTGGCCTTGCATTACTGGTGCAAAGTTAAGCAGACCAGTTACCTTAATTTTAACATCAGTCTCTTTAAGCCCCACCTGATGCAGTAGGACCTGAAGATTTTGCCGAGTTCCGCTGGAAAGGCTGTATACCCCGATAGTCTTCCCTTTTAAGTCTGCCGGTGTCTTGATACCCCGACCAACCGGTGAAACCACGTTAAAAACATTTTGGGGGTAGATATTGTAAATGGCTACTAAGTCCTCGCCTTTATCGAGAGCTTGATAGAAAGAGGCTGGATCTGTGAACGCTACATCCGCTGCTCCTGAGAGCATATTAGCAATTGCGGACCCCCCACCTGCGCCTGGGACGTAGCCAAGGTCTATTCCTTCTGCTTTGAAAAATCCTTTGTCAGGTTCGGCAAGTATATTGGTGATTTCGCTAATTGGTTTACTCCAACCAGCAATACGTACCTTTTCAAGAGTTGCAGACATGGCTGCAGAGCTGGTGAAAGAGAACGCTAATATCGCTGCCAATAGAGAATGTTTCATTAGAAGGTGCCTTTCTGACGGCTTTGTAAAATCCGCCTCTCAATTACAACTATAATTTGATAAAAAAAGAGGCCCATAAGGGTGATCAGAATAAAAAGAGCGAAAATTAAGGTTGTATCCATCATCCCTTGAGCAGCAATGATGCTAGCTCCTAGCCCCTTGCTGCCTGCAATAAATTCGCCAACTACTGCGCCTACCAAAGCGAGAACTATCGCAACTCGAATTCCAGCTAGAATTACGGGCATGCTGGTTGGAAGCTTCAGTCGCAATAAGGTCTGAAGTCTGGTCGCACCCAGCATGCGAAAGAGATCTCTTTTCTCCTGCGGAACATTTGATAAACCCGTTATTGTGTTTTCGAGCAGTGGAAAGAAACAGATTAGAGCTGTGATAATGACCGTAGAGGTCATCCCAAAGCCGAACCAGATTATGAAAATTGGTCCAAGAGCTAGTTTTGGCACTACCTGACTGGCAAGCACGTAAGGCCAAAGGAGACGGCGAAGGCGCGGCATTTCGGCAAGTATCGCGCCAATAAGGAAACCGATGACGCACCCTAGGGCAAATCCCAACAGAGTCTCAGCACCAGTTACCCAGAGATGTTGCCAAAGAGCACCAGATACAAGGCCATCCCAAAGTGTTTCTGTAACTGCTGAAGGCGCAGGAAGTACCAGAGGCGAAACTCCGGAGAGCAACACACCCAGCTCCCAGGCGATCAGTACCGCTACGAGCAGAGCAGAGCTGGATATATGCCTCAACACTGTCCCGCCCCTAATAACATTGCCGATCTGACTTTCCGGCAGAGTTTGGAAAAGTGGGCTTCATATCGTAAGTCTGAGGCTCGTGGTCTAGGAAGGTCTATTTCGACTTCGTGGGTAATAAGCCCTCCCTCCATAACTAAGATTTTGTCTCCCAGGTATGCTGCTTCTCCAATATCGTGGGTGACAAAAATTACAGTCGTGCCGCTGGCTTCAACCAGATTGATTAATACGTCTTGGAGATCCTCACGGGTTAATGCATCAAGAGCAGCGAATGGTTCGTCCATCATTAGGACGGGGGGGGAGGTAACAAGCGATCGGGCAAGCGCTGCCCGGCTTTGTTGCCCGCCCGAAAGTTGTTCTGGATAACGTTGAGCAAGATGCTTGATGCCAGCGAGTTCCAGCAGTTCGAGCGCAAATTTTTCATCCGATTTATTTACAGAGCCTTTAAGACTTATAGGTAGTAAGACGTTATCAATTACTGTTAACCATTCTAGAAGGGATGGCGTTTGAAATACAAAACCAACATCTGAAGATGGCCCATCGACAGGGCTATCGCCAATTTTAATTGAGCCGGACGATGGTGCCAGCAGGCCAGCAGCCACTTTTAAACATGTAGTTTTTCCGCATCCACTCCTGCCGACCAAGCAATAAAACCCGCCTTTGGGAATGTTAAAGTCAATTCCCAAAAGACCTTTTGATCCATTAGAAAAGGTATAGCTAACTTTTGATAGGGTAATTGAGGTTGGGTTAGTCTGCATAACTGGCCAAATCTTCAGCAGCAGTTTCAGCGCGAGCCTCTATTTCGGTTATTCTCACTAGGTCAAGCAAATTGAAACGTCCATCGTGGTGCCAGCCGGCTTCTGGTGAGGTCATATCGCCAAGAGCAGTAACCCGGGTCACCCCGACTTCACCTAACATGGAGGCGAGGCTGAAAAGACGTTCTGGTGTCGCAGAGATTGCCGCCGTTTGGATCAATGTTTTGTAGGGCTTGGATAATATTGGCGTTTCTTCAAGGTCGTCGACGGCAACAATTCTGATAGTACGATTAAGACCACTTGGCCTCAGTGCACGGTCTTGCAGTTGAATTGAGACAGTCCAATTACCGTTGCATGGTTCTACGACTTTACCACCCAGACGGGTCTCTTCTGCCATACGCCATTCTACTAAGCTAGATGCCTCGGCAAGAGAGAGGGGGCGCCGCGGGAATTTTTCCTCATAACTTGCAAGTGATTGGGCTATGTAAGTTCCAAAAGTTTCTGGTGAAATTGCACCACCTTTTTCGACGAAGAAAACATGCGGTGAGTAACACCCCTGCTGGTCATATCGTACAACGTCGTATGCAGCCTTTCTTGCAGTTGAAGAGGCGCGGGAGGGATCAAGGGCTTCTCTCCCAATTAGGCCAAAGCTGATTTTATGGCCGTGAGCTAGAAAGCGCGTCGATGCTGGGGCTTGCGCTGCTAGCGCTGCGATCGCCGTGTCTCCACCGTATGCAAGTGCAACATCTGCTTCCCTAAACAGTCCGGCCTCAAGTTCTGTATTGCCGCCCTGCCACCAAACCAGTGCTATCGTCTTCGCGAGTTCAGGATCGGTTTCCGCTAAAACGTCATGAAACCACCCTGCAAAAAAAGGCTCAGCTGTCGCAACCTTTCCAACGCTTGCGGCCTTCACTAACAGTCCAGCAATCAGTGTCCAAAGAGGCAGACCAGGAACATTTCCTGCCCAAACATGTGCTAAGAGATCAGGTCCAAAGGCACGACCAAAGCCTCCTTTAACAAGTGGCTGGAATTTGTCGAGAATACCTGGGTTTGGAAAGTCTTCGGTAATGAAACGCTGAAGTTGCGGTTTTCTGAACGTTTTGAGATAGCCAGTAAGGCCAATCCGCACCATTTCTTCGTCATAGCCAGTCACTATTGGCAGCAAATGCTCCATTTTTTTTCGAACTGGGTGGCTTCTGTCGAGAAGACGGGCCACTGTCTGGTCAATAGCAGTAAGAACCCTATCGACAGGCCAAGTTTTGACACTGTTTCTCGCGTTGAGCCGAACTTTGGAGGCGATGATACTCAGATCTGCGGACTGCAAATTTGGCGTTAATGCAATTAAGCTCTTTTCACCATCTCCGCCATATTGCCTGGGCTCCCAATGAATCCTCTCTGGATCAAGCCCATGAAGGCGGCCTACGTATTCAACGTCTGTTGTCAATTTGCAGCCGCCGATATCAAAAATTCATCGACCGCCATTGAACACCCCTGAGCCTCGGCACCACTAACGCGCCCATGGAGCATGAAACCTTCATCCACCTCAACCCCTGCATCTTCTGTCAATATAGTGGTTACAATATTGAAGTGGGCGAGGTCTGTGTGCGCAAGAACACCAGTCGTGCCCTTGGGGAGGGATGAGCCTGTGAGAGGGTCAACGACACGTGTTTTTATCCAATGGGGGCCAGATTTAACAGACGGACAAACAGCATTACCATTGTCATAGAATTGGGTGCTGAGCTCAGTCATTCCATACATATTGATGCAGTTTGCGCGAGAGACCCCAAAAGCATTTTGAAGGGCATCATAAAATGTATCCAACTCCAACTCTCGGGATTGGCCTTTAAAACCTCCAGTATCGAGAAGGCGGCTGCCAGGCGGTAGTTGGAAGCGTCTTCCCTGACGTTCCATTTCATCTAAAACATGGACGAAGCTGAAACTGGCGCCCAGCAAACCGTATGATACACCATTTTCTTCTGCATCTTCCAAACTGTGGAATAAGCGTTCGTAATCGATGCCATTGCTTCTGACAAAGTGGGAGCTTCCCTCAGAGCCAAAGTATTGCTTGGCGAGTTCAAGATAATGGGCGAGCGAGGAATTCGGCATAGCCACAGGTGGCGGAAAAAGAATGCCAATTTTTAGTTTTTCTCTATTGCCCATGAATCGTTCGAGAAAATTTTGACGCATTGATGCGTTATATACGGCCAAGGTTGGATGGTAGCTTTTCCCTCTTTTTCCACCCTGTGTTGTGCCACTTGTCATAAAGGTGGCTTCTGCACTTGTTGGAGAGGAGCATGTAAGGTCAAGCGTCTTGAAGGCGCTGATGGGTACAGCGGGAATATCTGCCCAGTGCCGCACCGTTTTGGGTGTTTTTCCTCTTGCTAAGCAAAACTTTTTGAACGGCAGGTTATGTTCAAATTGATATGCAAAAATTGAAAGCGCCATCTGATCGAAATCGGCTTCGACAGCATTTTTATTTTCGATGAAGGTTAGGAGTTTGCTAACAACTTCAGCCTCATCCATCGCGCTATCTCCACTCAGAGGATGACACTAGGAGAGGGATAGGCCGCATCTTTAGAGTCCCATTCCCTCCGCCGGTATAATCCGGTTCAGGTTCAAAGGGTCATCGTGCTGACACTCATTTTAGTCAACGACCAATGGTGTCTATCGATATCTCAGCCCTTAAAGCAGGGCCCCCCTACGGTAAGTCCCAGACGCTAAGTGGAAAACTGCTCTCGCGTCAAGATTGATATGATATTTTTTGCCGGCCTTATTTTCGAGTTTATCACAAAAGTAAAAAATACATTTGCGGTCGAAGAGGCTAATTATGCTCTCTTATCTCTGGCTTATTAGGAAATTAAAACTCCTTTGGCGTCGTCTGACGCGATTGTACAACGCCAGTGAACACGACGCTCTTCGATGGGATAATCTGCTGTTGCAGAATGGAGTGTGCAACGATTGTCCCAGGTAACCAGATCACCAACTTCCCACTTGTGTCTATATTCTGCCCCCGGTGCAATTTGATATTGTTCTAGTTCTTGAAAAAGATCCTTCGCTTCTTGATCAGATAAGCCAACGATCCGCAGCAAATGTGTAGGATTGAAGTAAAGAGTTTTTTGTCCAGTCTCACTATGAGTGCGAATTAAGGGGTGTCGCACTGGTGGAAGATTTCTGTCCTCTGGCTCAAGCAGTTCCGAACTTTTTCGAGATACACCCCCATAAACATAATCTGCTTCCAAGTTTTGAATTCTCTTCTTAAGGGTATTTGGTAAGGAGTTATAAGCCATAGCCATATTGGCAAAGAGCGTGTCTCCACCTCTTGATGGGATCTCCAAGCCAAAAAGCTGTGTGGCTTTACACCCCTTTGGATCCCAAGGACCATCTGTGTGCCATCCGTGTCCGCGCGTATATACCGGCCTGTTTACAGTCCCATCAGCATTGCGAGCATTGGTGCCCATGACCGTCAATTCGGGATGATTTGGATGACGTGATTTTTTTACTAAGTGTGGAAAAATTTCGCCAAAGCGTCGGCCATAGCTGAGAAAGTCTTCAATTGTAAGTTCTTGACCACGAATGCAGATCACACCAGCTTCGAGCCAGGCTCTATAGATCAGCTGAAATTCACTGTCGCTTATGCTTCGAATATCTATACCGGTGACGATTGCCCCACAGCCAGGACTGGCCTTTTCAATATGCACCACCCTCCTCCTACTGCAGCTCGCTTTTGATTTCACCAATTAGTTCAATTGCCTTGAGTACATCCTTTTGGGCTAATCCAGGCCACTGCAGCCTAACTATCAGGTGATTGACCCCAAGTTTTTGGTTAAGCCATTGGATCCGATCTTTCACCATAGCCTTGTCGCCAATAATGAAACGAGCTGCTTGGAAGTCATCAAAAGCCTCTTCGAAAGGTTGTCCTGCAACATTGGCGCTACCCCACGACGCGTAAGCTGAATACTTGTAAATTAGGGGTTCCTTGGCGATAGCAAAAGCCTGTTTAGCCGTAGTAGCGACGAAGCATTCCCGTATCATTGGTTTTTCAGTGGGAGGGCCAAGACCTTTTGCTTCGCGTTCTTCATCATAAATCGCGTAATTGCGTTCCAACTGATCCCAATCAGCAGATGGGCTAACTAGCCAGGCATCAGCTATTCGAGCAGCACGACGTATTGCGGGTTCTACGCTTGCTCCGATCCAAAGAGGCAGGGAGGATCCATTTTTGGGTCTAACAGAGGCGCCAACGTCTGTTAGCTGAAAGAACTGGCCCGTATGAGAAATGCGGTCCTCTGACCAGAGGCGCCGAATGACGTTGATTGCTTCTGTCGTCCGAGCGGCACGCTTACTAAAATTGACCCCAAAGGCCTCGAATTCTGCCTCACGATATCCTAGGCCAACGGCAAGAATATAACCACCTCTGCAGATCCAATCGAGTGTTGCTGACTCTTCGGCCACTTGAACAGGGTTAGTCATACCTAGGAGCCATATACCGGGCCCCATTCGCATATTTCCCGCTTCTGCAGCAAGTCTTGCTAACAGAATATTAGCCTGAAACATGCGAAGAGGCTGCGTCAGGTAGTGGTGTGGCGCTATGATAGAGGAAAAACCACAATCGCGAGCAGTACGCACCTGAGCCAACAAATTTTCAGTTGCATCATCTAAAGGCGCGTCATCAGAAAATTGTGGATTTATGTAGAGGCCAAAGTCCATTTGACATCTCTCTCTTGCAGAAATCAGTTTATTTTGTAGGTGCGAACCGCCGTGTCGTGGAATAGCTGACGTTTTTCGTCGACGCTGTAATCCAGTGTAAGGTGCTTGAAAGAATTCCAAAGAGTGTTGTAGCTGCAGCTGGTCATATCTACTGGAAAGTTTGACTCGAACATACATCGACTGGTGCCAAAGTGTTCAATGGTATGTTCGTACCAACGTCGAGTTGCCTGCATTAAAGTTTCGCTAGTTGGTGGTGTGTTATGATTTTCCCAGCCAAAGCCGTTGATATCCATATTGATGCCACCAAGTTTTGCTAACACATTTTGACAGGTTGCTAGATCGGCTATTTCTTTCTGCCAGATTGGAAAAATGTCGTCAGCTTTACCCGCATAAGGTCCAATTCCAAGAGGGCCTCCAAAGTGATTTAGAATGATAGTTGTATCTGGAAATGCCCGTGCTAGTGCGGTTACTTCTTTAAGTTGTGTGTGATAGCACCAGGCTTCAAAAGTCATATTTCTGGGAGCTAATTCAGCAAACCCTTCTCTGAATTTTGCATTTGAAAATCGGTCCGGCCCGTTTGCATCTTTGGCGCTGCGAATCGAATTGTCAGCATCCCACTGGCCCTGGCAGCGAATTCCACGAAATCGCCCTCCGCCTGCTTGAACATGGGCATCAAGAACTTCGCCAACAGCACTGCCAATATTTAAATTGGCTGAGCCAACGATAGCTGCTGCAACCCTGCACTTCCCATACAAGCCAGAAGCACTCATCGCCGCGATACCATTTACGAACTCTGTTTCTCCAACGCACTTCATGTGCTCTGGACCACTCGCCCTGTACATCGCTGAGCACTCAATGAACACAGTGCTGACAATGTTATGACCAGAATTTAAGTCCGACAAAATTTCATCAAGAAGATATTTCGGCGCTACACGGTCATGGCGAAACTCCCACAAGTGATGATGAGGATCACAGATCGGCAATTCCGGCTCCAAAGTATCTTCGATGACTTTGTCTAACCATGGCTTATTTTTTGAAGGAGTCATCATGCTATCCATTTTGAAAATTCCCGACGTTACAGCGTGCGCTCGTTAGATATTATCCTCAAGGCATTTGATTGCATTTAGTTGCCGCTATCCAATAGGCTGTAGTGATAAATTGGGAGAAAATCCTCATGGAAACGCCGACTTCAATTCGTGCTGAAGTTCGCTATGTGAATGCTGAATGGAAAGGTCGAAATGAAATTCCTCGAATAGGGTCCAGGGAAACACGACGGGCTAACACGTCCCGAAAGTCCATAGATATTTACGATGCTCGACCAGGCCTTGCGAATGGTGAAATCACTTTAGATGGTTCCGGTTTTACGCTTGAAAAGCTTGTGCACGCCGTAGAAGATTTTCGGGATATTGAGGCCACAGCGCGCCAGTACTACCCCGCTGTTGAAAAGTTGGTGGCCGATCTTTCTGGAGCAAAGAATGTATTTGTCCGGGATCATTTGGTTCGAACAGAGGTTCCCATTGACTTCAATGATGGATACGCAAGATTTGTTCATTGCGACTATAACATGAAGAGGTTGAAGGAGATGTCTGAGTCTTTGTTGAAGGCTAGAGGTATTGAGCCGAAAGAAGACTGGACCTATGCGTGGTTCAACACCTGGCAGCCTTTTGACAACCCAGCCGTAAATAATCCGCTAGCTTTTATAGATTGGCAATCATTGCCAGAAGATGACGTAATTGATTACTTCTATACAGGTCGAAACAGAGAGAGTTTGGTGGCGGCTCCCGTTTATAATCCAGATCACGTTTGGCGCTATGTGCCGTCGATGTCGCCAGATGAAATTCTGATTTTTAAACAGATGGACGGAAGGCGTAATGCATCTGTTTATTGCCCTCATACCTCTTTTGATAATCCTGCGGCCCCGGACGATGCCCCACCGCGTCGAAGTGTTGAAACACGGTTGTTGGCAGTTTTTTAAAGAGATCAAAAACGGGTATTGCTAGTTAAGGAATGGTTAAATAAGGCAAGAGTTGAGCTTAGTTCGGTGTGCAGTACTTGCAACTCGTTTAACGAATTAGTGAAGAATTCGCAGCATCAATCGCTTCAGGTAGAGCCTTCTCAAATGCGGCCAAGTTTTCTGGGAGACCTGCACTGACTCGAATACAGCGATCTTGAGGCGCTGCAAACGGCATCCGGACAAAAATACCTCTGGCTACAAGTTCATTCAAAATGGCGCGCGCAAAAGCGCTGTCTCTACCGCAGTCTATGGCGACAAAGTTGGCTGCACTGTCCAGGGGTTGAAGATTATTTGCAGTGGCGATGCGCCCAATCTCAAAGCGGGATGTTTCAACTAGTTTTCTTACATTGAGTAGCCAGTTTTGATCCCGTACTGAGGCAAGAGCGCCAGCCTGGGCGATACTGTTCACACCAAAGTGGTTACGTACTTTGTTGAATGCTAACGCCAGCCCTGCCTCGGCAATTCCATAGCCTACTCTCGCACCAGCCATACCAAAGGCTTTAGAAAATGTGCGGAACCTAATAACCCGTGGGTTGTCTACATCGATGGGAGGCGCCGTTAACTCTGGAGCAAACTCAATGTAGGCTTCATCAAGGCAAAGAATCGAGCCTTCTGGCACAGCGTTAATCATTGTTTGAACGGAATTTGCGTTATGCCAACTTCCCATTGGGTTATCTGGATTAGCTAGGTAAATTAGTGCTGCAGAGTTTGCCATAGATGCAGCAAGTAAGGCTTCGAGATCTTCTTTGTCGTCTTTGTAGGGTACTAATTCTAGTCGTCCCCCAAAGCCTGCTACGTGATAATTAAAGGTTGGATATGCGCCCAGCGAGGTTACTACTGGGGTCTGCTCAGAGACCATCAACCTAACTAGATTTCCCAAAAGAGCATCGATGCCCTCGCCAACTACGATGTTATCGGGCCGTACTCCATGCAACTTAGCCAACTCTTGCTTCAGGTCATAATTCTCCGGGTCGCAATAACGCCACACTTCAGAAGCAGCTAGTCGCATGGCTTCTAAAGCTTTAGGTGATGGGCCAAATACGCTTTCATTAGCTCCTATACGAGCTTGAAACGGTTTGCCTATTTGCCGCTCCTGAGTTTCAGGTCCAACGAACGGCACGGTTGAGGGCAATGATGCAGTCAGTGATGTGAATGGATAGTTTTGCATCTATGGCCTTAGATTGGCTGAAATTTAGACTAGTTTATCGCGGCGTATAGAGCCGCTGAACTTTAACCCTGGCTATATCAAAATCACGGCTCACCTGGAGCTGGATCAAAATGTTCTTCTAGTTTGTTTTTAACGTCCACCCAATCATCCGCATCGGTGGGACTGTCACCTTTTCGGGTAATGTTAGGCCAAGACTCTGAATAGTCTCTGTTAAACTCTACCCATTTCTCTGCCCCTACTTCCGTATCAGGCTTAATAGCTTCAATTGGACATTCTGGCTCGCACACACCACAGTCAATACATTCGTCGGGATGGATCACAAGCATATTTGCGCCGACGTAGAAGCAGTCTACAGGACATACTTCCACGCAATCCATGTATTTGCACTTAATGCAGTTATCTGTGACGACGTAGGTCATTGGCTGCTAGCTTCCTAAAGTATGAGAATAAACTTTACAGGCGGTATATCGCGACCAGAACTTGCAATCAATCAAAGTTGCGTCCGAACAGTTTGGCCATTCATAAGCAATAAATTATCCTCACGACGACTCACAAGTCCATGGAGACAAAATCCCGATGCCAAAAGCTTTCTTGACAACCGTTATAGGATCAATGCCCAAGCGGCCCTGGCTGATGAGAGATAGAATAGCCTTGGATGGTAAAAAGGACCATTTTGGCAAGGGCCCCGAGTGGGTTTTGGAAGGCACGGCACTCTCTGAAGCACAAGATGATGCTGTACGCGTCGTTGTCTCTCAGCAAGAGCAAGCAGGGATCGATATTATATCCGATGGGGAGCAACGTCGGACTAATTATGTAACGACAGTAGTTAGAGGCTTAGATGGTTTTGACTTCGAATCATTAAAGGAAAAAACCATGCGAGCAGGCCGTCGCAAAGTATTGGCTGGTCGCTGCATCGGAGAGATAAAACATACCAGGCCTTTAGTTGTTGACGATGTGAAATTTCTTAAAAGCGTCACAAATCGTAAAATCAAAGCAACCTTGCCAGCACCAATGACAATTGTGGACAGTATTAATGACGACTTCTACGGTGATCCTAAGTCTTTTGCTTTTGCATGGGCAGAGGAAATTAATAAAGAGGCAAGGCTTTTAGAGGCGGCTGGTGCCGATGTTATCCAGTTTGATGAGCCAGTTTTTTCTCGTTATCCAGACGAAGCGGCAGATTGGGGTATTGAAGCGCTTGATCGTTGCGTCGATGGCCTATCTGTAACAACAGCAGTGCATATTTGTTACGGATATCCCCAACCTGGCTTGGAACGGCCTATACCGGACGCCTATCCAACAGTTGTTGCCGCGCTTGAACACTCTAAAATTGATCAGCTTGCCTTGGAGTTTGAGGGTTCAACACTCAATCCAGAAATTTTAAAATTATGCCCAACAAAGACCGTTTTGTTTGGCTGTGTTTTCAATTCTGATGGAGTGATGGAGACAGCTGAACATGTTGCAGACAGACTGTTAAAAGCGGCAGAAGCCTTGTCGCCAGAACAGATCCAGGCGGCTCCTGATTGCGGTCTTGCGCCAATGTCACCAGCTAAGGCTTTTCAGAAGTTAAAGGTAATGTGTGAAGGAGCAGCGCTTGCTCGGAAGCGTGCAGGTTTGGAATAGGAGGGTTAAAAGTTGCCTATTATAAATCGCATAGCCGAACTGAAGGAGGAAATGACCGAGTGGCGTCGAGAAATGCATATGCATCCCGAGACAGCTTTTGAAGAGGAGTGGACGAGCGCGTTTATACTCAAACGCCTAGAGACCTTTGGCATGGACGAAATTCATACTGGCATCGCCAAAACAGGCATTGTCGCAGTTTTGAGGGGCCAGGAAGAGGGGCCGGCAATAGGTCTGCGCGCTGACTTTGATGCGCTCGATATCCTTGAATTAAATGACGTTTCATACAAATCAAAAATCCCAGGCAAGATGCATGCATGTGGTCATGATGGTCACACTGCGATGCTCCTTGGGGCAGCCAAATACATGGCTGAAACGAGAAATTTTCGGGGAACAGTATATTTCATTTTCCAACCTGCGGAGGAGAATGAGGGCGGCGGCCGAGTGATGGTTGAGGACGGTCTTTTTGATCGGTTTCCGATGACAGCTGTTTATGGCATGCACAATTCACCGGGTGTCGATTGGCCATATCACTATGGGATCCGGCCCAATGATGGCAGGGTACGACATATTCGAAATAATAATTGATGGTTATGGCACCCACGCGGCCCGTCCGCATCAGGGTGTTGATCCTGTGATTATTCAGGCGCAGATTGTTATGGCGCTGCAAACTATTGCATCAAGGCAAAC
>Ga0255766_10001920_pt1 | contig 18736 bp, 6 predicted proteins | sample 071ome_23_FD_179966 | JGI IMG/M metagenome (GOLD analysis project Ga0255766, IMG submission 179966) | Coastal salt marsh microbial communities from the Groves Creek Marsh, Skidaway Island, Georgia - 071403BT metaG (version 2) | ecosystem: Environmental > Aquatic > Marine > Intertidal zone > Salt... | reverse complement strand
CACGTATCCCTTGCCAAGTGGTTTAGGCGGATTAAGTGGGAAATATTTACAACCCTATGTATTGGAAAAAATTCGTTATATTAAAAGTAATTTTGATAAAACGATTGTTATTGCTGGTGGGGGAATCGATAGTATTGATGATGTTGAACTGTATAGGAAAAATGGTGCGGATCATTTTTCTATTAGCACACTGTGCTTTTCTCCTATTCGATTCTTATGCTTTTATTTTCGTTGGATAGACAAGTATGGTGTGTGAGGGTGTGTGTGAGGGTGTGTGTGAGGGATGAGGCTTTATGAAAAATTTGTCATTGAATTCAAAAGACTGTTTTTCTTTTCGCGACGTATTTGGTTTCTTTCTTGAATTGTCAATTCTTGTTTGGATTCCTCCTCTTCTTTTGGAATTTTATCTTCTAAACTCTTAATCATTGCATTCAATTCTGCAATCTTTTTCTGTAAATTTTCATTTTCGGTTTTCAATGCTTCTTTTTCCATATTTAAATTCAATACCATTTGCTCTTTTGATGATACAGTAGTCTCGTGTTGATTCATTAATGTTTGTTGCGTTTCTATTGTTGTTTTTTGTTCCTGAATTTTTGATTCATGTTGTTGAATTGTTGTATTTTGTTGTTGAATTGTTGATTCATGTTCTTGAATCTTTGCTTTCAAAGTATCGTTCTCTTCTTTCAATACATTGGTTGATTCCGCTGGTGTGGTGGTGGCGACTGGTTCCTCTGATGTGGTGGTAGCGATGGGGTCCGTTGGTGTTGGTTCTGGTTCTGCCAATGGATCTGCATTTGTTAAACTAGTGTCCAATTCAATCGTCGTGTCTTCTTCTAGTGACATTGTTTTGTTTTATTTTTATACACAATATATAGAAAATTATATTGTGCATATTGTGCGTTCATTATTATGTATCATTCAAATATTACTGGTCGTCATTCTATTGTTGTTGCTCATCCTAATAATATATCCTATAACTCAGATAACTATAACCATAATAGTGATGATTGTAGAGATGATGATGTATCATGTATTGTATTGGGGTTTTACAAATCCGAATACTTTCTTTTTTTTGTTCTCTTCATATCACTATGTGGAAGTTGTTGGTTTATTGAAATGCTTCGATGTTGCCAATGTTCTCTTATTTTGGCTGTGGATGATGCTATACATCGATGTAAAATGAAAATACTTCATATTGTCTTTTGCGGATATGAAGAACAAGCCATTCAAGTGTATGATTGCTTCTATGATACAATTGATTGTTGTGATATTTTCTGTCTAGAACCAGATGATGATATAAGTACAAATGATGATGATTCTAGTTTTGATAACGAATGATTTTAAAGAGAGATTTTCGTTATTCTATTTAACATAGAAATAGTATTGATATTCTGTAAGGGATTTTTTTAGAGGGAATTCTAAAATGTTCTGGTTCTACCTAAATGAAGCACTACTTTTTTTTTAAACTCCCCGATTTTTTATGGATTATTTTTTTATAAAAGAGAGATTTATTGGTTCAAGGGATTGAAAAAACAACAAAAATGATGAGGATTATTCACTTTTTGACGATTTTACTCTATTGTCCAATTTGAAGAGAGAATTTGTTGTTCGAGTTTTAAGATTAAATTCATTGTTCCATTTTAAAGAGAGAATTTGTTGTCCAAATTGAAGGAAACGTCTTTAAAGAGAGATTTTGTTTTATTTTTAATGAATTTATTTATTTTAATAAATTCATTTGTAGAGATGTGAATATACTGCCAGATTGGTGATGTGAATAGGATGCATGATTGGTAAAGTCAATGTATAACCGGATTGGTGATGTGAATAGGATGCATGATTGGTGATGTGAATAGGATGCATGATTGGTAAAGTCAATGTATAACCGGATTGGTGATGTGAATAGGATGCAAAGATATGTAGGATACAATCCCCCAATCCGGCTTCCCTAATCTTACCCTAATCCCTAACTCTAACCCTACTTCCAACCATATCACCAAGTCGTTCAACCAAGTTAAACCAGAAATGAGTAAGAAAAACGGAAATGAGTGCAAAAAATATCCGGATAGGTACTCTATATTGTTATCCTATGTTGTGTTCTAACTCTATCATCCTATCCGGTATACATAACCCTATTGTCCAACTCTATCATCCTATCCGGTATACATAACCCTACATCCCAACTCTATCATCCTATCCGGATTTACTTAACCCTATTGTCCAACTCTATCATCCTATCCGGATTTACTTTAATCCTACATCCCAACTCTATACCCTAATTCTTATACCTACCTCTTTTATACTCCTCTTTGTTATCCCATTCTGCCCTCCATTTTGTTATCCTATCATGAGATACATAACCCTATCATCCAACCCTATTATCCAACCCTATACACAAATATATACCCTATTTTATACACCACACTTAACTTAGTACTCATTCACCATTCTAGATCAAAATTTTTTACACGATTCCTTCTTCTTACACACATCCCCTATACGGATTTACTAAACCCTCTGTTAAACCCTAATATACACCCTACCTATACAACTTTTATATGTAAACCAGAAATGAGTGAGAAAACCTGAAATGAGTGCAATTTCTTATCCCCTTACTTTAACCCCATATTTACCCCCAATTTATTACCTTTATTTACCCTATTATCTAACTCTATTGTCCTATACGAAATATAATACCCTATTATCTAACTCCATTGTCCTATACGGACCTACTTATATGTAAACCAGAAATGAGTGAGAAAACCTGAAATGAGTGCAAAAATTACACTATGTGTTACACTAATTCTAATACACCCTCTTATAACATAATTTATAACTGTATTTAACCCTATTGTCTAACCCATTGTCCTATCCGGTATTACTTTAACCCTGAATTGAGTCAAAAATATAAATACAAATTGATTCTTTAACTTGTCTTCCTTTTCTCTCTTTCTCTCTTTTTTTCTTTTATTTTATTCTTTTCTAATTCCCTCTTCCTCCTTCGTAAACTCTCATCAACTCTTTTCTTCTATTAAATCAAAAATTTAAAAGAGAGATTTGAGAGATTTTAATCCATGCTACTTACCTGCTACTATTTTCTCTCTTTCTCTCTTTTTTTCTTTTTATTCCCTTCTTTTTATCCACTCTTCCTCCTTCGTGAGAGTTCATGAACTCTTTTCTTTTATTAAATCAAAAATTTAAAAGAGAGATTTGAGAGATTTTCCTTTTCTTCGTATTTACCAACCCTCCCGAATCTTTCTTGTTCCCCCTTTCCGGACCACCCTTTCCGGACTTTCCTTTCCGGTTTTACCTTTCTTGTTCCCCTATCCGGACCACCCTATCCGGACTTTCCTTTCCGGTTTTACCTTTCTTGTTCCCCTTTCCGGACTTTCCTTTCCAAATCTTTCTTGTTCCCCCTTTCCGTATCTTCCCTCTTCTCCCCCTTTACTCACTCCCTTATTTTGCTCTCCCTATAACTTACCACTCCTCATACAAAATATATATTCATTCTCTTATTAATATATATTTCCCTCTTTTCCCTCTTATAGACCCAAATGTGCCTTTATTGCTGACAATTCTGACTCTAACGTCGTTACCTTTGCCTCTAATTCCTCATTCCTTGCCTGTAATGTCGCTATCTTTACCTTGTCTGCCTGTTGCTGCCTATCTATTTCTTGTGTAGCACTAAAATTCAATGCAAATAATTTATTTTTATCTAATGTGTGAAAATCATCTATTTTCTTATTTTTAAGTATTATTTCTTGAATTTCTACATTGGAAATATCATCAAGTATTTCAAATTTACAATCACTAATATATTTTATGTTTATCACTTTGCTATCATTACTATCCATATATTGTTCAACATTGTCTTCTGTAATATTATTATTATTTATTGGGTTAATAATACATTCTAATTCATCGTTTCCACTTAAATCATTATTGGTAAAATCTTTTATAATGATAAAATTATTGGAATTATCAATTTGTATATCCAAATCCCTATATATTCTATTATCAAATGGAATCTTATAATCTGTTAGACTTACTGCTTCTGGACATATATCTTTTACTTCTTGCGCAATAAATCCTATGGTACGATTTGGCTTTTCTCTTCCATATTCATATTCGTTATAAATATCCCTCTTATATTCATAATAACGACATGGTATTTTCCTTACCATCTCCAATGCCAAATCATCTGGAACGTCTATTATATTTGTTTTTATTCTTCTATCACTTGAAACGCTTGTGCTTCCATTCACCCATATTTTAGAATTGCCATTTCCACTACCCATTCTCATTGCTACATCACTTGTTCCTCCCGGAGGATTGTATGTCCATAGTAAGAAAGCGTGATAAGATGCACTTCCACTATATGGGTCATTGCTGTGAAATTTAGAAGAAATAAAATTATTCCATATTCTATATCCGGGTGAACCGTGAATAGTGGAACCACCTCCCCAAGTATAATATCTATTATAAAACATGAGTGCATTCTGTTGTCCATCCGGGCTCACCAAAACAGTGGTGCTCGTAGGTTGTGAATCATGAGCACCTACTGTTATGTGTCCATTGACATGTAATTTTTGAACTGGAGTTATCCCTATCCCTACATTGCCATCACCGCTAATTCGCATAAGTTCTCCAGTTTGATACCCGTTATTATACAAATGACTAAATGTGAATGATATCTTTGTACCATCAAATATTGAACCTATTTTACCAACAATATTTGAATAATCTCTAAAAACAATATTAGAAGCTGAACTGGTACCATATGTATTTTTTAATGTTAATAATTCTTCTGTATTTACAGAAATTGATTCGTTATTTATTTGTAATTTACCAACAGGACTCGTCGTTCCAATTCCTACATTACCATTAACATCAACCATCATCTGACTAGGTAGTGCCTTTACTACACTTTTAGAATTAGGCATTCCGATACTAGAAGTCATTACCCGATTATTTGTCCCAGTAAATGAAATGGCTACAAAGATAGATAATTCTGGTGACCAACATATGGAAATCCATCCATTATCTGCTGCTGGTGTTCTAGATGTCCAATTGATACCATCTGGTGAAGTCATTACCCGATTATTTGTTCCAGTTTGTCCAACGGCTACAAACAGCGACAATTCTGGTGACCAACATACAGATTGCCAATTGTCATTTGATGCTGCTGTTCTAGATGTCCAGTTGATACCATCAGATGAGGTTATTACTCTTTGACTAACATTTGAATTTGAATTATATCCAACGGCTACAAACAACAACAATTCTGGTGACCAACATACTGAATACCATTCGCCATCTGGTACTAATATAGATGTCCATGTGTTACCATCTGGTGAGGTCATTACCCGATATGTTCCAGAAATTGCTACTGCTACAAACAGTGCCAAATCTGGTGACCAACATACAGAAAACCAACTGTTATTTGCTGCTGCTGTTTTAGATACCCAGTTGATACCATCAGATGAGGTCATTACCCGATGTGTTCCACTTTGTCCAACGGCTACAAACAGTGACAATTCTGGTGACCAACATACAGATTGCCAAATGTTATTTGCTGCTGCTGTTCTAGATGTCCAATTGATACCATCTGGTGAAGTCATTACCCAATATGTTCCATACATTGATACCGCTACAAACAGTGACAATTCTGGCGACCAACATACAGAATACCATTCGCCATCTGGTACCGACCTAGATGTCCATGTGATACCATCAGATGAGGTCATTACCCGATCTGTTCCAGTTTTTGCCACTGCTACAAACAGTGACAATTCTGGTGACCAACATACAGATTGCCAACTGTTATCTGCTGCTGGTGTTCTAGATGTCCATGTATTTACACAGGCTTCTGCGGAGGCATAACTGGCACGCGTTCGTTTGTTCATGGCCGTTATATTTACACCATAAACGGTATTACTTACAGAAGGTGGATTCACAATATACTCGGTACCAAGCGTTTGATAGTTTGGGTATCCCGTATTGGTCGTAATGTTGCCATTACCGAAGGAGATAAAGCCACCACTAGGTTGTACAGTAAGATTATTATTTCTATCATATTCTATACCTACTCCTTTCCCTCCCACGTATTTATAAAATGTCAAATATAGTCCGCTGGGATCTAGTGTTGTTACATTCTCCACATCTGGTATGTATACCACTCCCGTCCTATGATCTATCATCCAATTCCCCCCGGCCTCACCGTATGGCATCACAGTACTTTCTCCATTATACAATATATACGCGTATGGTATGCTTAATGCTGTCTCCCTAAAATTAAATGGTATGATGTCTTCCAATACATTTACGGAGTTGTCCCCTAAACAATACCATGCCTGATCATTACCCGATTCTACTCTTTCTAATTTCAATTTCTCTATACGCAATACTTTTGCAGCAGCATCGCCATCTGCATTTCTAAACACAGCACTTACATCATATGTACCAGCAACATAATCAGTTAAATTTGCACTATTTGAAGGGTCTGTTACAAATGAAGCATCAATGGTTTGCGACCATATATTTTCATTAAGTGTGATATTGTTATGATTTAATCCATGACCACTCGTCAATGAATTACTAGGGTCTGTTGCCAAATAAGATTCTTGATACCATTCTCTATCCTTTCTGGTTGTTGGAACACCTATATAATTCTTAAACAAGACGTCTACTTGTTCATCTGTACTAAAATCTGTCATATATATTTATTTATTATTTTTATTTTTATTTTTATTTTTATTTTTATTTTTATTTTTATTTTTATTTTTTATTATTTTCGTTGTTAAAACATTACACCGACCGAAAAGAAAAATGAGACAAAACCTCATAAAAAATTTCAGTAATGTAAAATCAATAGTAGGGATACACCTACGATTGTCTAACTTTTTCCATTTTTCTTTTTTTCAAAATGGTGAAAGACGAATTTGTTTTCTGAAACTCACAAGGTCGTTCTTGTTTTTCAATCCACAACTTTGTTAGTTTTGTATGGTGATTTCTCACTTTTCCTAAGTCCTTCAAATTCTTTCTTTTTCTTTCTTCCCATCCTATATATTTACTAAATATATTATTTCTAAGTTATTTGACTTTAAAATAAAATAACCTAATTATTCCTAAATATTCTATATTTTGTAGTTGACGTATATTTTCCATCATTTAGACTTGTAATTAAAGAATTACCTTGAAATGTATACCCTTGTTGTTTTAATATTCCTCTTATAATACTTATATGTGGACGTTTACATTTAACATTAGGTTTAAATGAAGATAAACAACTTACAGCAAAATATTTTTTTATTTCATCTTTCATAGCTAATATAGCATTTTGCTTATCAGTATCATTATCTAAATCATTAAGTAAAAAAGAATTATTTTCATCTAAATCTAATATTTCTAAAATTTTATTACATATATTTTCCCTTTCGTTTTTGTATTTTTCTGATAATTTAACTCGCATATTAGAATATATTATATAACCATATAATCTAATATTTAATTTGTTTTGTCTCAATTTTCTTTTCGGTCGGTGTCATTAAAAATAGTATATTTATTAGGTTTTCATAAACAATAATTTTATTGCTAAACTATATCCCTAAATGTTGTTTTATTGCTGCCAATTCTGTTTCTAATGTAGCTACTTTTGCGTGTAGTTTAGAAATTGTTGAATTACCCGTATTTGCGTCTATCTCTGAACTCGCCAAGGTTACGATAAGCGTAGGCATGATTTTGACTATACTCAAGATTATTGTTGGTGGAGGGTGAACAAGGTCTGGACTTGCTGTTGAAGGTTGGCAACCTGAGATTGAAGGTCGGCGATTTGTTTATCTTTCTCTTCTATCTTACGCGCAAGTTCCTGCGTGGCACTAAAATTCAGTGCGAACAGTTTCTGCTTGTCCAGTATATGAAAATCATCGACTTCTTCACCATAAACAAACACATGGTTCCACTGTTTGTCGAATACATCATGGCATTCTACGGTCTCGTACTCTTCCAGGTCGTCACTAAGGTGATACCGGTATTTTTTGGTAGCATCCAAATCACTAACCAACCTGTACTTCATTTCATCATCGACTTCGATCTCTTCCCACTCAAAACCTTCCAACGTTCGCATTTCGTTAGGTATTATTTTGGTCTCTATGCTCACGGCCATAGGCAAATGTTCATTGACTTCCTGAGCAATGAATCCTATCGTTCTACCGTCGCCATGTTCTACTCTGTCCTTGTACTGGTAATAACGCACAGGAATTTGTTTCAGTTGACTCAGCGCCAAATCGTCGGGTACGTCTTCGATATTTTCCTTTATTCTTCTGTCACTTGAAGCGTAAAAACCAGCAGCCCACATATCATAATTACAACCAATACTAATGTTTGCTGAAGTCATATAATCTTGTCCGGTTGTAGTTGGTGTGGTGTCGTCAAAATATCTTGCTGCATATGAACCTGGATTGCCTCCCCCAGGTGATACATACAAGGGGTAATTTGGACTTGTCGTGCCAATGCCAACATTATTATCATTCATTACATTCAAACCAACGCCGGTTTTGCCACTCACGGACAACGCATAATTGGTGCCAAACGAGTTATTTGCCTCTATCAGAATACCATTTGTAAAGTTCCAGAAATACGCTTGTGGAAAAGTTGGATGACTGTTCATCACATTTAGAGCGTAATAAGGACCATTATAAAAGATACCCAATGTGCCGTCACTACTTGTTGTCCCTATGTAAACAGGTCGAGAAAACGTACAGTTCCCCGAAAACCCAATGTTGTCGGAGGATTGTAGACCCGGTGGAAAATTCAGGAATGTGTTCGAGTTGTAGTCCATTGTCTTGTTTGTTAAAGTTTGTGTCAACTCAGCTGAACCTTCTATACCTGATGGAAAATTCAGGAATGTGTTCGAGTTGTAGTCCATTGTCTTGTTTGTTAAAGTTTGAACCAATGCACCAGTATCTATTGTTGAATAATTCTTATTCTTATTTTCCATGTAAACACCTATCATCACACGCAAATCGTCGTCAACAAATTCTGTATCAATGACCATGCCATTACTGGAAGAAAATGAATATGCACAACCATGTCTTCCTTCTCGCATAGTAGCATAACTTAGTCCGTTACCAGTTATCTTTAACCAATCATTGTTGTATGCATTCCATTGTTTTTTTAAATCACCCAATCGTTTGGTGCCATTCATGGTTACAGTCGCAAATCCAACCACGTCTAATGATTCTGAATCAAACAATGAAGATATTTTTGTATCATCTAGTAAATAATTTTTTTTCAAAATTTCATCTATTTTAATATGCTGTATTTGATTTTCAACCGTATCGGAAAAATTCGTACCATTTAGATAATAATTTCCAGAAGCATCCTTGTATAAATGAATACTTGTCCATTTATACCCCTTATTGCTCGTGCTTACTGTACCGTCCAAATTATATAGAACTTCTTGTTTGGCACCGATGCTTACAAGATCACTACCTAGTTTGCTAAGCTCACCACTATCTTCTAGATTATATACAAGCGTATCTTCATTTCCCATTCTATTTATGGTAGTAATTGACTCTAATTTTATGATATTTTCTCCTGTTACTGTTGATGACGATGACCCCACTGAACCACCACTTGTTGTCAAATTCGCTACACCTTTTTTGCCTACGTATTTTACATAAGAAAAGTATGGAAGTTTGGTAGAATTTACACTATTAAGAAATGTGGAATTTTTTGTCGGGTCCGGTATAAATAAAATACCATTTTTAAAATTAAAAAACCAATTTCCACCACCACTTGTTGGTTGAATTTCCACATTATTATCAACCTTTTCTTCTGTATAAAAAGAATATGCAAAACTTGTGCCATCACCGAATGTTTTCTGAAAACTATTTTCCAATAAATTTACAGAAACACCACTAATGTCTTTGACATGATAATAGGAATAATATGCTGTTATTCCACTAACAGTTATACCTGATTTTGGAACAGGTTGTAATACTAATTTTTCAAATTTATGTAAGACACCTGATGGATCTTTCTTAATTCCACCACCTGTTGCAAAGTCACTTGTTGTTAAGTTATATAAAGATAACATCTCATCTTCTGTTAATGATTCACAATTCGCCCAATCAATACTTTTTGGTATTTCATCGACCAATATATCCTCTCCATTAATATATGTATTATATTTTGCATTCGTTTCTAAATACCATGGTGTATTTTCATTTGTACTTGAAACATTAAATGCATCCTTAATTAAAATATCAACTTTTTCGGATGTATCAAATGCTACTGTGCCTAAGTCAGACATTATATATATTATAATTATAATTTATAATTATAATAATTTTATATTGTTAAATATGTTAATTACATTTAACATCTTTAAATTACATATATATTTGCATGTTTAAATTACATTTTAAATTACATTTTAAATTTTTATATATTTACATTGTTCTTAATACCTATAAAGACATATATCGATGAACCAGATGCAAACCCGGTGCTAGAAGGACATTCTACACCCCATGTATTTGCAACATTATATGCACCTGTATCAATTAAACCTCCATAATTTTGTCCACTTGATTCACCTAATAGTGTTTCTAATGAAATACTCGAACTATTGTTTCCAGCATACCATATAGTTGATGGATTTGGTGTTGCTGCACTTGTAAATCGTCCAATTTGTATTCTATTCTGGTCATCTGTCATTCGAATAAATCCTACTACATTTTGTGTTCCAAAACCAGTATTAATTCCACTTTTGATGGTACTTTTACTCTTAAATGGTGTAGCATCTATTAAAGCAGGTACATCTATATATGGAACCGAAGCACCTCCTGTTTTACTTGAAGCACTTTTGACATAACTACTATTTGTTGCTATATTGAACACCATCCATTTGTATCCCGTATTATCACTAGTTACCGTTCCATCCAATGCATACGATTTTGTTCCTGCGTCATATGTGTTTGTTATGGTGACACCAGTGTATGTAAAATCAGACAATGTTGGATAAGCCTGTGATGCATTGGTTTGAATAGAACCATTGATATACAATAATGTCCAATCTTTGATTTGCTGCGAGTGGTCCGCACTACTATATTGCGTTACTCCAATACCACCCAAGTTACTTCCTAATTTTGCCAATTCGGTTGTATCTGTAATCTCGTAAAAAGTAGTAGTAAACTTGCGTGATAAAGTAGATGAACCATTATAACTGGAACGGTCACAATAATGATACGTATAAACATCTTTAAAATTTTGAGTTGCTACGGTCTTTAATGAAAATACCCTCTCATGTATTGTTATTGTTCCCGAACTAGAAGAATTTATTAGACTATTTATATGATACATATTCTTAAATGCATTACTTGTCTTACTATGAAATTGGGCTTCATTATATTCATATACACCACTTGCATCAATCTCACTTCGGTCTAAATAAAGTCTAACATCATATCCTATACTTGTTCCAGCAATAGTGTTTATTTCTGCTATTTTTGTATCTCCTCGAATGTATCCATATTCTGAATTAATATTCAAATATTGACGTTCAAACCCTAGATCAAATGTTTCTACACTTGGTATACCCATAGTATATTCTACCGTTTTTACCGTCACTGTATTGTTACGATTATTCGAGTTAATTGACGGATTGGATGGTAAGTCATCTACATATACACTAGTTGTAACATCATTACTATAATTATAATTTCCAACAACATCACTATGCCTAGTATAATCATAACGAATTGTGTATGGATTAGTAGAAGGATCTCCAAATATGGCAACAACATTGTTATTTGCTACTGTTTCTAATGCAAGACGTCCTTCTAAGTGTATACCTTTTGAATTTGCAAAATCATTATATTTATCAAGTTGTGAGACATTTTTGACAAAATTAAATGTATTTCCATTTTTCAATGTATTATCGACTGTTGTAGAAATACCATTTGTAATATCAAAACCATTGTATTGAATTTCTTGTCTCAATTCATCATTTACATAGACTTTGAAATTAACCAGATTCGTACTACCATCAACATATTTTCCATATCCATATGTTTGTGTCTTTAAAGCATTCGGATTTGTAATAACAAAACTTTGAGTACCTGTGCTACTTGGAGTAACGGTTTGACTACCTCCTGATGTATTAATATAAACGATATTACTATTATTTAATGTGTTTGAATTTGTTACATATACTGTTTTGTTAATATTCAAATTTAAACTTGTAGGATTCGAATAAAGGGATGGTAAATCAGTATAAATCTGAGATAAAGTAGAATCACTAAATTCAGAATAATCATCAACCAATGTATTCTTTGCTTTTGCTTGAAAGTTATATTTTGTTCCTGTTGCCAAATAATTCATTACCAATTGAAATGATTCATTTTCATTCTTATTTGCCACAGATTGCGGAGACGTTGTAATCGTCGTTGTTGAAACTGGATACAATGAAGAACGAATGGTTTCATTTGCACTATAATCCAATATAGCTGAATTAATCTGAGCAGTAGACTCATCTAATCCATCCTCTGTCTGAACAACCTTATATGTAACAAACAAACGATGGTTTGATGATGAATTCGATGATTGTTCACTCACAAAGACTGGTGCACTAGGCTCTTTTGGCTGAATAAATGTAATTGATGGTATTATCAATGCTCTATCCTCAACCGTAGGTATATTTTCAGAATGATTTTCTCCATATATTCTCACATCAATTGGTGTTAATTTACTTAAAATATTCTTAATAGCACTTTGTCCTTCTTGTCCAGAAAGGGTTTTGTCAAATGTTAGTGTTTTATATGTACTTGTATCATAACTTCCATTTACAGTAAATACTGTATATGAAACCCATGTTCCTGAACTAGATGCGTATGCACCATCCGCAACACCCGAAATATCGACATATATTTTATTTATATATGGTAATGATTTTTCTTTATCCAAATTCTGAAATGCTAATTTTGCAAGTATATTATTTTCATGACTAGCTAGTATATCATTATAATGCCAGTTAATAGTTATAGAACTTGTTGTCGATGTGAAATCTCCTGATGCAGTAAACATAGGTGGTTGTTGTGTCATCATTTCAAAAAAGCTTTGTCCGCGATTATTTACAGTAGAATCACTACCACCTCCTCCACTTGAAATAGTTTTCCATGAAGTTGAACCATTATCATTAATATACAACTTGTTCGTAGAACTATCAAATCGAGCTTCTCCTTTAAATCCGGTTGTCTCATAGTCCGGTACAAAATTACTGACAATTTTCATTGGTGTTATTAATCTCCAACCACTAGTATCACCTGATCCACCATTATATGTATAAAATTTATTCTCATGTCTATCAAATCGAAGTTCACCATGATAACCAGAGGTGTACTCGTTTGGTGCATCCGTTATTGATGATGGATAACCCCTATCACTATCATTGACTTTGAAAGTACCATTAATTGTAACTCCTACTAAACTCATTCCTTGATTGAATGTATAATCACCTGTAAATGTTCCACCACCTTTTGCGTTAATATTTTGTGAAATATCCAATGTTGCCATTGAAACATCTCCCAATACCAAAGCTGAACTCGAATCAAAACTCGAACCTGAACTTGATGCGTTGTCTATTGCTGTTTGCAATCCGCTAATATCAGATATTGACAAGTCTCCGGTTCCTATAACTGGTTGTTTTGATGCTAATGATACAGATAATCCACTTACATCCGTAATAGACAAATCATTTGTTCCTATACTTGCTTGCTTACCATCCAATGCTGTTTGCAATCCACTTGTTTTAGCAATAGTTAAATCTCCATCTGCAATCGTTGCTTGCTTACTATCCAATGCTGTTTGCAATCCACTTGTTTTGGCAATCGTCAAATCACCATCTGCAATCGTTGCTTGCTTACCATCCAATGCTGCTTGCAATCCACTTGTTTTGGCAATAGTCAAATCACCATCAGCAATCGTTGCTTGCTTACCATCCAATGCAGCTTGCAATCCACTTGTTTTGGCAATTGTTAAATCACCATCAGCAATCACATCTTGTTTCGTACTCAAAGATGTATTTAGATTGCTAGTTGTTGTATTCAAACTACTAACATCGGATTTTACACCGTTGATCTGTGTTTGAATACTCGATGTAACTCCATCCAAATAACCTAGTTCCGTACTACTAACATTACTATGAACTCCTATTTTACCTTCTCCACTCGAAATCAATACACGGTTGGCTGATAAATCATTGCTATATATATCACTAATTGCACCAGTTGCTTTTGCTTCTAGATTTTCTTCGTAATCATCGTCATTATCACGGAAAACATTTTCAATATCAGCATTTTCTTGACCAGGCAATGTTCTCATGTATTTTACCCAGTCGTAACTCGTAAATTCGGAAATATTTGCACGTCCTGCAAATGATTTTGCATTATCCAAATTACCACCAGCTGCTTCTACTGCTTTTGGTACAATATTAGTAACCCGTTTTCTAAATTTTAGTTTATCATCACTACCAATCGTAATTTTGTGTTTATCCCCAATCCACAATGAATTATTGGATAAAAACAAGTGACGAATCTTATATTCCGCACTACCTAGGTCATAAGATGAATTCGTATCTGGTATAATATGATTGTTCATAGTAAACATGGTTCCAGAAGAAGATGCTTTTACCATATTACTTCCATTCCACATCAATAGATCTCCTGATGAAGCACCTGAGATATCAACCTGAGATATATCACTCAACGTAATAGTATTCAAGTTCGAACTCACATCATCAATTTGCGTTTGCACATTAGAAGATATTCCCGACAATTGATTCAATTCGCTTGCTGTTGCAGTTACTGCTGTTCCTGAAAGTTTTAACGAACTTTGCACATTAATCGAGGAGAAAGAAGCATCATTTTCCACATCCAAATCACGTAGATTAGTACTGGATTTTACAAGAACTGCTAATCCATGTGAACCATGTTGCGAACAATCGTAATTGAATTGTGCCGGTGTAGTAGTTCCTGGAATAATATTTATTTTACCCGGATTAAATCCGGATCCAGCTGTTACCACATAACCATCGAAATCAGCAGATGTCAATTGATCGGTCGCACTAGACCCACCAGCTGAATTCTTATAAAATCGCAACTCATGATAATTATTGGTCGAGTCGGTTTGGTCAAATTCGTATTCAACTCCTTGAACAAGTTCCAATACCGGTCTTAATACACCATTCACTACATAATTGCCACCATTATCAAGTGTTATTTTAAATTTCACAACACTTTGTGTATTATGTAATAGGGTACCATTTGTAATGATATTGAAACTAGCATCTCCTGATACAGACAAATTGTTATTAATCGTCATGTTATTACATATATCCACACTTGTAAAACGTGCTTGATTTGGAACACCCAAACCAATTGGTGCGTTATCAATTGTACCACCTGGAATGGTTGCACTACCACCAAGAACCAAATTATTTGCTGCAATATCGTTGTCCTTGATTAATACCTGTTCGATTGTAACACCTACACCCGATGTTTTTTCAATAATCGTATCTGTCTTAATATCATTGACTTTTAACCCATCATTAATAAATACATCGTCTCCATTTGGATTACTAATTTCCAACCCATTTTGTATTTGAACATTCGAATTAAATTTCACGACACCACTGCTTGTTGTCATTACAATATCACCAGTTCCAGTAGCATTAAGACTAATATTACCAGCACTTTCAGTGCTCATAGAAATTCCATTGGTCGCCGATTCAATTTGCAATTGACCGGTTCCACTGGTTTTCAATTTCAAATTTTGGTCTTCATCAGTAGTTACATTAATCGTATCTGCCGAACTATCAATCACCTTTGTTCCATTCACATACAACGAACCTGGACCAATATAGACATCACGCCACATCTTATCTGGTGCTCCTAGACTATACACATTGTCCACGGATGGAATAAAGTCTTCGGTAATCGCACTACTCACATTCTCAATTTGGATCACACCATAAACTTGGCTATTGTCACCGGATTGGTAACGATAATTTTGATTCGATAGTGTTGGTACTTTCCAAAATACAGTTCCCGAAGTCATCGCATTGGTTCCACTATGAGAACTAGTTAAATTGGTAACCGTTCCATTGGAGGCAATATGAAACAATCCTTCTGGCAATGTTCCACTTGTTCCCGATACATCACCGATGTAAATATTAAATGGTTCACCTGTTACATCCAATCGGAATTCCAACAATGTTCCCGACTTGGCTTTAATAATTGGCAAATCACCATCAGAATCTTCACCAATATTATTCACCGAATACGTGCTACTTGCTACACCTACATTAAATATTGCATGGTTGGAAACAGCTAAAAATGTATTAGTCGTTGAATTATAATTGACATAATCAGTCAATACTTCTTTACCATCTTGTTTCACTTTACCACTTGCATCCAAATTCGTCATACTTGCATCCGTTGTATCCAATCGTGTAGATGTTAAGTTTGTAAATGTACCTGCTGCCGCCGAATTGGCACCAATGGTGGTTCCGTCAATTGAACCACCATCTACATCAATATTTGGTATCGTTCCAAAATTGGTCAACGAAGAAGATGTGACACCAGAACCCAATGTCGTGGAACTCAATACTTCATTACCTGCAATTTTGTACGTTTTACCAGTATCTACGTCTACATGTTCGCTGGATGTCCATGCACTGGTTGAACTATTCCATGAAAGTGTCTTATCACCATCACTACCACCTTCCACGGTAATACCACCACCATTGGCAGTAATATTGGATGGATTGGTTGTTACACCCAAACGGATGTTTGCATCAGATATATCCACTTGACTACTATTGATGGATGTTGTCGTTCCCTGAACATATAAATTTCCACGAATATTCATGCTACCATCTACATCCACCAAACTATCTTTCTGTGTGACTGCTTTATTATCTTCACTCACGCCCAATGTAGTAATATCCAGATAATTTAATTCGGCAGCACTGGATGTAACCAATGTTCCGCCCAATTTTAATCCTGTACTCGACGCATTATGTGCTGTAATATCCACGGAAGCACTATCAATTGTTGTCGAAGAACCCTTCATTTGTACTGTTCCATCCACGACCATGTTTCCACTGACATCCACATTCGACGATACCGACATGGCACCATTCACATCTACCTCACTGTTCAATGTTGTAGTAGATCCATTAACCGTAAGGTCATCTGAAAAGGTTGCTGCATCAGATACAGACAATGACGAATTCAATGCCGTAGAAGAACCGTTTACAGTCAAATTATCAGCAAATGTTGCTGCTCCTGTTACACCTAATGTACTTGCCATGGTAGTTGCACCAGTAACGGCTAGTGTCGATTTCAATTGTGATGTTCCATCCACCACCATGTTTCCACTGACATCCACATTCGATGATACTGACATGGCTCCATTCACATCAACTTCACTGTTCAATGTTGTTGTAGAACCATTGACAGTCAAATTATCTGCCATAGTAGTTGCACCAGTAACTGCCAGTGTCGATTTCAATTGTGATGTTCCATCAACAATCATGTTTCCACTAACATCCACATTCGATGATACTGACATAGCACCATTGATATCTACTTCACTGTTCAATGTTGTTGTCGTACCATTGACTGTGAGGTCATCCGAAAAGGTTGCTGCACTGTTGACAAGTGCTGTTCCATCCACCACCATGTTTCCACTGACATCCACATTCGATGATACTGACATAGCACCGTTGATATCTACTTCACTGTTCAATGTTGTGGTAGAACCATTGACAGTAAGATCATCTGAAAAGGTTGCTGCGGACGTTACTGCTAATGTGGATTCTAATGTAGCAGCCGATTTTAGTGTAGTTGCACCTTCTACTGTCATAGCTCCACTAATATCAACCGTAGAAGAACTATGTACTGGTCCTGTAATATCTACATCTCCTACTAAACCAATATTTGTACTGGTAACAATCGCATTGGTTGCATTACTGACAGTAAAGTTATTGTCAATTGTAGTCGAACCACTTACATTTAAGGTTGATTCTAGTGTTGTCGCATCTCCTACACGAAGTGCCTTCTCTATTGCTGTTGCACCAGAAATATCCACAGAACCAGAAATGTCTATCAAATTACTATTCAATGTTGTAGTAGAACCATTGACGGTAAGGTCATCCGAAAAGGTTGCTGCACTGTTGACAAGTGCTGTTCCATCCACGACCATGTTTCCACTGACATCCACATTCGATGATACTGACATGGCACCGTTGATATCTACTTCACTGTTCAATGTTGTAGTAGAACCATTGACGGTAAGGTCATCCGAAAAGGTTGCTGCACTGTTGACAAGTGCTGTTCCATCCACCACCATGTTTCCACTGACATCTACATTCGATGATACCGACATAGCACCGTTGATATCTACTTCACTGTTCAATGTTGTAGTAGAACCATTCACTGTGAGGTCATCCGAAAAGGTTGCTGCACTTTTGACTAGTGCTGTTCCATCCACCACCATGTTTCCACTGACATCGACATTCGATGATACTGACATAGCACCGTTGATATCTACTTCACTATTCAATGTTGTTGTACTACCATTCACTGTCAGGTCATCCGAAAAGGTTGCTGCACTTTTGACTAGGGATGTTCCATCCACGACCATGTTTCCACTCACGTCCACATTACTACCA
>Ga0255766_10001916_pt1 | contig 18785 bp, 16 predicted proteins | sample 071ome_23_FD_179966 | JGI IMG/M metagenome (GOLD analysis project Ga0255766, IMG submission 179966) | Coastal salt marsh microbial communities from the Groves Creek Marsh, Skidaway Island, Georgia - 071403BT metaG (version 2) | ecosystem: Environmental > Aquatic > Marine > Intertidal zone >... | reverse complement strand
TGCTCGAATAAAGCCTCTAGTAAGTAGCGATATTTAAAGTAAGTTAATGTAAAATAAACTAAGGTCAAATGGTTAGCCCATATCTGAAAAACAAGGGGTCGGCAGTTCGATTCTGCCTCTGGCCACAGGGTTTTTTAAATCAAAGGAGATAAAATAAAAGAGTATAAAAAAGAACTTTTAGACACCGGTCAACACTCTGAAATTAACCCAAACCTTATCTATAAATTGCTCGTTAAGTGCAACAAAAGTTCTAATTTTTCTGATAAGTCAATTTTAGATTTTGGATTTGGCGACGGTACATTGATGAGAGGATTAAACGAATTAACAACATTTAAAAATAGAGTTGGTACTGAAATTAACAAATTTTCAATACAACATTTAGAATCAAACCATGAATTAAATCCATTCGATAAAATATTTCATAGTAATGATTTGAATAATGAGTATTCTGAAAAATTTGATTTTTGCATATGTACAGAAGTTCTAGAACACCTTTATATCGAAGACATAGTCCCTTTCTTGAACAACATCAAAAAAATATCTAATTTTGTAATATTTACAACTCCTGCACCTCAATCTGTATTTCCTCTAGGTTTTAACCTTGGAGAAATAAAGAATACAATTAATAATACCGAAAAATTTGACAGCAACTCATTTCAAGCTTTAGAAGGCGCTATTCATAAGAGCACAGTTTTTCCTATTTCCATGAGATTTGCTGGATTTAAAATAAAAAAAATCAATTACCCAAATAACAACATAAATTTAATTTCAAGAACTATGATTTATTATGGAGATACAAAAAAAATTAACATAGAAAGAATAAACTATTCTGGTTTATCTAAAAGTTCATTTAAAACTACAAAATCCTCAGATTATTTGAATGTTTATTTAAATATTCTTATAGAGTCGTCTTTACAATTTCCAAAACACAATAAAAAATTTAAATTTCATAAATTTTTGGTACATAATCTTCAAAAAATAATCTTAAAGTTTAAGAAAAATAGTTTAAGCTAGGCTAATTTCAAGAAATTATCTTATATCTGAAAAACAAGGGGTCGGCAGTTCGATTTTGCTTTTAGCCACAGACTAAAATACATCAAATTTCTCAAATAAAGTCTCGTAAAACTAAAATTATCAATATGAAAAAGATATTCACTTTAGTATTACTTTTTATCTTAGCTTGTGGAAGTAGCACTACAGAATCAGGTAATAATAAACCAATTAATGTTGAAGATATTGCCGAAATAGAAGCATCTGAAGAACCTCCTTACATTACAATTGAAAATAAACATATATACGACCAGCTTGTACTCACTGAACTTGGAGAAGGCTGTGCACCATATTTAGGTCAAAGCATCAACATAAAATGTTTTAACAAATTCAGTTTTATTGAAACGTACAATTTTGAAATACCAATAGTGAGCATAGTTAAACATAACAAAAATTATTATTTATTAGAAAAAAGAGGAAGACTATACAAGATTGATTTTTTAGACCGCAACTTAGAGTTAATGATTGATTTTTCAGAAAAAGTAGATGACAGTAATGATAGAGGCGCTAAAGGATTTGCTTTCAGCAAGGATAAAAAAACATTTGCGATTTCTTATGTAAACGATTTGAAACAATTAAAAGTTGATTTATATAGTTATGAAAATAGTTTAATTGATTTTAAATTCGAAAAAAACTTGTTGTCAATTCAGAATGAATATGATTCTATTTCCTGGCATTATGGAGGACACATTATATGGTCAGAACAGTTTGATGGCTATGTTGTAGGGATCGGAGACTTTTTACCTGCTGGCCCACTTTCACGGACCAATGAAAATCCATTAAAAACCAATTCTTTTATTGGCAAACTGATTTTGTTAGATTCTAAAATTGATATCAACTATCAATATCAAGTACTTAAAAACAATCTAGAAAAAAGTCACAACAAAATTCTAGGAATCGGATTAAGAAACCCTTGGCAGTTTTTTGAAATTGGGGGATTTTTTGTAATTCCTGATGTTGGGTTTAGTGTAAATGAAGAATTAAACATCACAAAAATTGATAAATTTCCAGTAAACTTTGGCTGGCCTGTCTACGAGGGGGAGTTACTATCTGAAGAAATTGACAATCTGAAAAATTTAAATTTATATTTAAATGTTTTTGAAAATAATATTAAATTAAATGATATTATTAGTCACACTAAACAAAATTCTATTTTTCCAGTTTTTACGTACAATCACAATCCTGATGAAGGTTTTTATAGAGGAGCAATCATAGGAGGTGATATATTTTCCACAAACTCAGACTTTAAAGACAATATCATTTTTGGAGACCACTTGTCTGGAGAGTTATTTTTATTTAACATCAAAGATAGTTCAGTTTTAATTTCACCTTTTGGTTTAATCAAAGGAGGACCCTCTAGTATTAAAATTTTTGATGAAATCAAAGATACAATAATTGTATCAACAATATCTGGAGAAATTTATTTAATCACCCTATCAAGGTAGAAAGTTTTAAAATATAATAATGTGTGGAATAGTCGGATTAATTAGTAAATCAAGGCAAGAAAATTTAATAAGTAACTTTTTAAGTGAAATTTCTCATAGAGGACCTGACAGCAAGAAATATATAATTAACTCAATAAATGAAGAGTATATTCATCTAGGCTCTTCCAGGCTTTCTATTCGTGGAGATTCTAATGAAGACATGCCAATGATTAACGATGATAATGATGTTTTTGTTTACAATGGCGAAATTTTTGATATGAAGTCTATTGAAAACCTGTTGAGTAATAACAAAAAATATAAAGGCGACACAAGAATGCTTTTTGATTTGCTTCATAACAATATACAAAATATTTCAAAAGTTAATGGAATGTATGCGTTTGCATATTTTGACCGAATAAACAAAAAATTATTTCTAGGTAGAGATAAATATGGAATTAAACCACTATTTTATACGATAAATAAATCAGGAGATATATTTTTTTCTTCTGAAATGAAATCTCTAATCAAATTTTCTCAGCAAGAAAAATATATTAATGAAGAGAGTATAGAAGCTCTGTTTCTCTTTAATGGAATACCACAGGGACAAGAACTTATTCAAGGAATAAAAAGTGTTAAACCTGGAGAGTTATTATCTATAGATTTAACTTCTCAAAATAAAATTACGAGTCATTTATTTAATTCTGATTACAAGTCATATACACATTTATATAAAGAAAATTTTCAAGAATTAATGAGTAAAGTTGTTCAAGATCATTTAAGCGCTGATACAAGTGTAGATCTTTTTTTAAGTGGCGGTATTGATTCATCTTTACTTGCTTACATTATTAAAACTAAATTAAACAAGAAAGTAAGACATTTTTCATTATCATTTGAAAATAAAAGTTATGATGAGAAAAATAATATACTACAAATATCTAAGACTCTCTCATTAGAGTCAAAAATATTTACTTTTAATGAGCACAACACTGATATTTATGTTTCAGATGCGATATCTAACATGAATTCTCTTATTTTAGATTACAGCTTTGTTCCAACATATTTACTATCTAAAGAAACTTCAAAATATACGAAAGCAGTATTATCTGGAGATGGTGCTGATGAACTTTTTGGTGGGTATGAATGGTATCGGGGGTACCTTTACTACACTAAAACTCCATATAAAATAAAATTTACTATTTCTGAAATTATTAAAAAATTAAACTTAACTAGTAAAAATAATAGATACTTGTCTTTTGCAGCAAAATTAAATTATTTTTTTAAATTTATATCTGCAGACCCACTTTCACAAACAATTATCTGGCAATCAAGCTATCAAAATTTTGATAAAAGAAAAATTAAAATTATTTCTAATGAAGTAAGTAAGTATATTGATTCAGAGTTAAATAATTTGGAAAATTTAAGAAAAATTGATTTAAATATTTTTATGTACACAAATGTATTGCCAAAGGTTGATATCGCATCAATGGCAAATTCGTTAGAAGTTAGACCTCCATATCTAGATGACAGAATTGTGGAATTTGCACTAAATACTAAAAATTCCAACCAAATTTCTATGCTTAAAACAAAAATATTTTTAAGAGACATCCTTAAAGAAACAAATCTTGAATTTTTGAATAAATCAAGAAAGCAGGGTTTTGGATTTCCACTCTCATCATGGATCAAAAATCACGGGATTGAGAAGATCAGACAGTTATATGCTGATGGAAATTTGATTTACCCTACAAACCAAGAAGCTTATATTAAAGATCTTATTTTTAAAAAAGATTTAAACCCAAATATTTTGAGGGAATTATGGAGTTATTTTGTCTTAAGTACCTGGTGTTTAGACAATAACATAAAATTAAAATGATTATTATAAGATCAAATAATCAAAGTAAATTTGAAGAAGAGTATCTTAAAAGCTACATTTTTCCTGAAAAGGGAAATATATATGTCTCACCTCGTGAATTTTTTGAACTTGAAAAAAAAATTACTCTATCAAATCAATTAATAATTTATTATTCTGTTGGAAATCAAAAAATTGAAACTGAAATTGATAACTTTATCAAAAAATTAGATAGAGAGTTTGTAATAATTCAATTATCAGATGAAGCTTTAATTGCAAAAAAAATAAGAAATAGAAATGCAAAAATAATATTAAGGTCCTACTTCAATCCAAATATTAATAGTTATAAAACATACACTATTCCATTGGGGTATCAAAGCGGCTTTCAAGAGAAAGATTACGCAATAAGTCAAGATAGAAAATATATATGGTCATTTTTTGGACAAATTTACTCCGCAAGAAAATTTATGTTGGAGTCATTAAATATTTTACAACCAAACTATGTTAATCAAAATAAGTCGTTTATGTCGGAAGATATTATCAACCCAGAAGAGATAAAAAAAGTCTATAGGAATACTATTTTTGCTCCTTGTCCTGATGGATATATGAATCCTGATACATTTAGAATAATGGAAGTATTAGAAAGCGGATGCATACCGATTGTTAAAAGCTTTAAATCTATTGATTACTTTAAATATGTATATGGAGATCATCCATTTATTGTTTTAAAAGATTGGAGTGAGGCATTTGAGATTATAAAAGGATACACAGAAGACAAAGAACTTTTAAAAAGTAAACAAAATGAAGTAATGTTGTGGTACGAATCATACAAAAATAAGTTGAGACTAGATATAAAAAATTTAATAAATGCAGATAAGACTTTACCGGAGTCAATTCAATTTAAATATCAAAGAAGTTCAAGGTTTGATTTATTCCTTAGGATAAAATTTTTTATTTGGTTTAGTCTAAAGCAAAATTTTTTGTTCTATAAATTGAATAAATTAATTTATAAAATTAAAAATTTTATAAAAAAACTAGTTTTAAATGTAATATGAATTCAAAATGTTAAGCGAAATCAAAAAAAGACCGACATTAGTTTATCTAATAATCTATTTTATTTTTCTATTTCATCAAGTCTATTACATAAACCTTGGGGGCACAACTTGGGATGAACCTGCAGCAATATTAGGCGGTGGTAAACAAATATATAAAGCGTTGATATTTTTTCAAGATTTTAATAATCCAGCTTTAGAGATATTTTCTAGACCAGAATTTTATGGACCATTGATATTTATACCTGCAGTTATATTGACTTATTTTCAGCAACCACTCATATATTTATCAAAATTTTTAATCTTCTTTGATGATATAAATTCAGATAATTTACTAGAGGTAGCATTATTTGTAAGGCATCTTTTTTTAAATTTATATGTTGGTTTAGTACTATATTTCATATTTAAAAAAATCTCAGAAAGAAAAGGACTATTTTTTTCCACGGTTTTCTTAATTTTATTATTTCTAGTTCCTAGTTTTAATGGGCACTTATTATTTAATTTTTCAGATACCGCGCTTTCCGTTCAGTTTTTTTTATCTGCAATATTTTATTTACTGTTTGTTGGTAAAAAAAAGAATACAACTTTTTTAGGGCTGTTATTTGCCCTAACATTACTGACAAGAATTAACGCTATTCTATTCTTATTAACACTTTCTTTATATGAATTGATAAAAATAAGAAAAGACTCTGCAAAGCTTAAACAGCTTATCTTTGACAGTGTAAAAATTTATAGCATCGCAATAACAGGTTTATATGTTTTTTCTCCAACAGCATGGAGGTATCCAATAAGATGGTTAAGAGAAGCAATAATTGTCCAGTTTAATCACCCAAATAATGTAACAAGTTTACTTAACGGTAATGTAACAATGGGTTATGATGCTCCTTGGCATTATTTGATTTCATGGTTTGGTTACAGACTTCCATTAATGTATTTATTTTTATTTATTTTTGGAATTATTTTGTTTATAAGAAGAACAAATAAATTTAATGACTTTTTTTCCTATTCACTGTTTCTTATTTTTTTTCTAAACACATTCTTTATTATCATAAACCCTGTAGCTTATGGGGGAGTTAGGCATTATTTATTCCTAATTCCTTTTATAGTATATGTTTCAACGGAAGTATTAACCACCTTTTCAAATTCTATAAAGATTAAAAGCTTTTTAGTAATAATTACAATTTCTTATTTAGTTTTTACACAGCATGGCCTAGGTCCATTTAAATATACATATTTTAATGAATTTGTAAATGAAGAATCAATTTCATATGATTGTGAAATAAATTTAGGACAACCAGGTTGTGGTGATTGGGAAACTGATTATTGGGGTTTCGGAGGGAAATTACTAGTTAAAAAGCTGGAAACTACTTACAGTGTTAAGGATTACAAGATTAGATTTTGTGAACCACAATTTACTTACTCTATGTTCTATAAAGAATTTAATAGCTACTGGGAATTAAGAAATGGACAGTTTGTTTTTGATGATCAATATCCTTTTACCCAGGAAAAACTTTTCTTCCATAGCGAAGAGCTTTTCGATTTTATTAATAATACAGATAATAAAGAAATTAAGTTTTTAGCACTAAACTATCACAGTCCAGTATCTCAAGGATGTAATTTTCACAATATGAATTTAAGCGATAAAAATTTTAGTTGTGAGACAATAGATTATGTTTCAGCATCGTTAAGAGGTGTTGAGGTCAAAATGAATTACCTATATGAATGTACTGTTGAGAAATACTAAGAAAAACAGATTATTTACGAAAGAGCAATCTAACTTATCATGAATTATATTTTAATTTCTCTAGGACAGTTTCCTGATTATGTTAAATACACAATCAACTCAATAAAATCAGTGGATAAAAATGCAACAGTGTATCTTTGTTCAGATAATCCCTCAAAAAAGTTTAAAGATACAAACTTTATTAATTTAAAAGAAATTGAAAATAAAAAAATTCAAACGATTAAAAATTTAAATTTATATCAAAATACCATCTTTGAAACGAATCCATTATGGGAATCTTCATTGCTAAGAATTTTTTATTTAGAATCAATAATTTCCGAAGTTGGAATTAAGAAATTTGTGCATTTTGATAATGATGTCTTAATTTATAAATCGCACGATCAAGTGAACCATTTATTCTCTGACGAAAAATTTAACATTACCAGAGCAAGCAATAAAAGATTTGTATTTGGTTATTGTTTTGTTCCTGGTTTAAATTCTCTTTCAACAATTACAGATAATATTATTAAATTTTCTAAATATGGTGTAGAACACAAGTGGAGCTTCAATTATCAGAAGCCTTATAATGAAATGGATTTTCTTGGGCAAGTTTATTCTGATGATACATCTTTATACAACTGTCTGCCAATATTGCCCTATGATGCAAATATAATATTTGATCCCTCTAGTTATGGGCAATTTCTAGACGGTACACATATGCACCCAAAAAAGTTAGTTAGAGGTAGGTATGTAAATATTAACCATTTCATAGGTTCTGAAATAATAGCCAAAAGGATAAAAGTAAAGTTTACAGACAACTTTCCTAAGGTGATGTGGAAAAAAAAGTCTTATGAAATAGCTAATTTGCACATTCATTCAAAAAGATTAGAAAAGTTTCTCCCCAAAGAATATAAAGACTATTCTTAAAATATACTTGCTTAATTTGATAAGTATTATTAAAAAATGAAATATTACGTAATACACAACCTTGAAGAATATAGATACAATAATATATTAAAACTACTCCAAGATTCAGATATTAGTTTAGATGATATAAAATTTATCAATCATCCAAATAAAAACGAGTTAACCTACAAAATTAAAAAAATTGCAGTACAGAAAAATACAAAGTTAAAAGATGGATGGATTAGCTGTAGCTATAAGCACTACCTTGCTTTAGAAGATATTGTAAAACACAAATACAAGTTAGCTGTAATAATGGAAGACAATATAGGTGCATTTTATGAAAATGTTACAGAAAGGCTAGATAAGTATCAACAACAATTACCTAAAGATTGGGATATAATTTTTGATTCTGTATGGTTTGATTATTCATGGCTTAATGAGGAAGAAGTTACTCCAAGTAAACTTGTTTATCCCAAAAGTAATAGTCTTACATACAACAAGGAAGGAAAAATAATTGCACATGGAGGAACCAGAGCAGCTCAGTTCTATTTTCTAAAATATGAAACTGCAAAAAAAATGTATGAAAATTTTCTTCCTTTTAACGCATCAGCTGATATGTGGCTTAATGAAATATTGAGAAAGTGTGATCTAAATTCATTTTGGTCTGAACCCTCACTTGTTGTATCTAAAATAAACAAAGTTTCATCTACAAATATTTCGAATAAGGAATTTATTTATAAGATTAAATCTAAATTAATCAATTATTATCTTGGAATATAAATTGAAAATTTTATTTATAACTTCAAAAAAACCTGAGTACCAGGCCGAGTACTTAGAGCTAACAATTTTAAATGGTATGAGAAAAATTTTAGGAAATAATTTTATCGACTATCCACGTAAAAAAGTAGCTTATGGTGATTTTAGCGAGATAAGAAAAGAAAGACTTCACGGCAAAGGCTTCTCAATATTAAGAGAACCCATTGAAGATATTGATAGAGGTGAAGTGTTGAATAGTAAATATGATGCAATTTTGTATGGAACAGGTCACTCGGTTGGAGAAGAATTCTATATTCCTGAGATTGACAAACTAACTAATGGCAAAATTTGGATACTAGATGGACATGATCTTTATGGAAATGCAAAAATAAAAAAAGTCTATAAAAATGAAGAAATTATTGGAAATCAATTTCGATTTAGTTTTAAGCGAGAACTAGTTTTTGAAGAAGAAACAGTTTTTCCAACAGGTTATGGAATACCTGAAGAAAACATTATGCCAATTAATTTAGAAGAAAAATCACAATTAATTCAACAAACTCATCCGAATTTTTCTAATTTCGAAACTATTCGCGATATAGCATCGGGTCATAAGCATCACATCTTTGAGAGTGAAAAAAATTATTATCAGGATTTATCTAAATCGTGGTTTGGACTAACTTGTAAAAAAGGTGGATGGGATTGTATGAGGCATTATGAAATAATTGCAGCTGGAACAGTATTATTATTTAGAGATTACAAAGAAAAACCCAACCTGTGTTCTCCTCAAAACTTACCAACAATTAGCTACTCTTCAAAAAGAGAACTAAAAAAAATAATGAAATCTTTAGTTAAAAAAAATAAACCTACTCAAGAGTATCTAGATCTGCTTAATGCTCAGAGAAAATGGCTACAGGAAAATGGAACGACAACTGCGAGAGCAAAAAGTGTTCTAGAAATAATTGAAAAATATACCTAAAACCTAATTTATTAGATATGTAGACCTGCGATTATTACCAGTTATATCATCATCGCTACTATTGATAATCTCTTTAACAGTTTTTTTATTCTTATAAAAAAAATCTAATTGTTGTTTTCCCTCATCAGCATTATTTATTTCGAGAATAATATTCTTGCCTTTTTTTATTGAAAACTCATAAAGATTTTCCCAATTTTTTATCCATGAACCTAATGACATTAGAAAAATAATATCTGCACTCCCCGAAAAATAGCTATTCACAAATTCTAAATTGTCTGAATTTAAATCTTTACATAAAAACTTATACCTATCTTTCAAACTAGGCTCCTGTTTAATTAAAAGTTTGTGTATGTATTTACAAGCTTTGATTGATTTATTATCGAAATCTACTCCTAAAACAAAATTTGGATTTTTTAAATGAAATGTTATGCCCCCAGTATTACATCCAAAATCTATAATATTTTTATTTTCGAATGAAACATGTTTAGAGATTTCTTCAATTCTTTTTCTGTTATTTCTTTGACCTATAATATTCAAGTTAAAAACGTTAAAACTGTTGTATCCTCCCTCTAGGGATTTGTTTATTGTCCAACCATTGTAAAAAATTTTTTTTTGAGTTTTTTGTAATTTTTTTATAATTAAGTTTTCGTATGGTTGTAAATCTATTTTCATTATTTAACAATTTTTATATACTTACTTTTTATAAATTCACTATTTATTTTATGATAATAAATACTCAGTCTATGCAACCCATCAACTACTAGAAAATTATTTTGATTTTTAAATTTTTTAATCTTAACTTTGTTTTTCTTAAGTTCATTTAACTCATAGTTTTTTATAAGAGATTTAAAATTTTTTAGAGAATGCTCTTTTTGATTTGATTTTTCTATATAAGTTTCATATATTGACGAATATTTAACTTCTTCATTTATAAATTTAGATTGAATTGAATCTGAGACTTTCAATATTAGATAGAATATTTCTTTATTTGATTCATGTTGTTGAATTTCAACAATTTCTTTTCCAAATATTTCTTTTTTAATAGGGATAAGGTTATTAAATTTATATGTGTGTCTACAATATAAATTATTGAAGTAATATTTTTTTAATGAGTAATTCATTTATCTTTTATAAGTAAGAATCAACAAAAATATAATCGTTGCATTTTTGTATTTTTTCAACAAACTTATATTCCTTTTTTTTCAAAAACGAAAACATTTCCTCTTTAGATTTTTTAAATGGAAATATTTCAACTAACAAATATTTTGGCCTATAAATGTTAAAGTCTAATCCTTTAAGTATAGGTAGTTCATATTCTTCTACATCTAAACTAAGTAAATCAATATTTGTAATATTATGTTTTTCCAATAGATCTGTAAGAGTTGCACACCTAACTTCCACAATATCTCTTTGCCTATAATGTAGGTAGAATTCTTTTAATATATTTTTATTAAAAACTTCTGTTTTTCTATCAATCACTCTTCCAGTTAAGGAGTTAGATGGACCAGAAAAACTTCCTCTTATGACATCATTTTCGAAATCGGAACTCACTAGTGCAAAATTTTCGCATATAGAATTAACTCTATTTTCAATGCACTCCTTATATTTAAAATGATTTGGTTCAACCAACAGTCCAGTCCAATTTAGCTCTTTTTCAAAATAAAAAGTATTTGATTGAACAACTCCGTCATTTGCGCCTGCTTCAATAAAAAAACCATTTTCATAGTTTAAGTACTTTAAAAGGACTTCTGATTGACCAAATTGTGACATATCGTTTTTCATATTCACCATCTTAATTAAATTGAAATTTTTTAAGTTCTTTAATCTAACTCAGTATTCTGATAGTGTAATATTGTTCAATGAAAATTAACAAAAATATAATCAAAAACAGACTAAATAATTATTTACTCCAAAAGAATCCAAAATTATTTAGACCTTCAAGTGTACCATTTGTCTCAGGAGACACATTTCGAAACTTTGCAAATCACATATTTGACGAAACTCAAACTTTAAAACCCGAAAAAGTTAAGGAAAATGATGTAGTATTTCTTAAAACTGATTTGAAGAATATATATTTCGAGCACTATCATTCTAAAATTCAAAATCCATACTACTTAATTACACATAACTCCGATGAACCAGTAAATGAATCGGATATTGAATTAATTGACTCTAAAATTAAACATTGGTTTGCAATGAAATTAAATGTATTAGCAAGCGAATTCTTTTCCCCTCTACCAGCAGGACTTGAAAATGCTAGGTATCGCAATAATGGTAAAATTAAAAATTTTAAAAAAGTTTTATATGAGAATGATCACGTGTTAAGCAATAAGTCGAATAATATTTTGTGTTCATTCAACCCAAATACAAATTATGATGTTAGGCAACCTCTTTTAGAATTATCTAATAAACACAAAGATATTACAGTTAAGCGATTTGAAAACAGACTAGCTTATTTACAACACCTATCTACTTACAAATTTAATCTATGCCCGGAAGGAAATAATTTTGAATCTCATAGAATTTGGGAATCTCTATTATTTGGTTGCACCCCTGTAGTGATTAAGAACAATGTGAATCAGAACTTTTTTGATTTAGGTATACCATTGTTAATGTTGGATAGTTGGGATGAATTAGAAAATTATACATCCTTAGATTTAGAAAAAATTAATAAGATTAATTTCAATAAAAAATATTTTCAATTTGTTACTTTTGAATTTTGGAAAAACTATATTAGAAGTAAATATAATCATTAGTTTAGTCAAAGTTTCAGTATTATAATTTTTTCATGATTAAAGAAATTAGCATTTTAATACCAGTTTTAAATGAGGAAGATAATTTACCTAATTTAATTGACGATATTTATTCTTCATTAAATAATTTAGATTTAAATTACGAAATTATCATTGTTGATGACTTTAGTAAAATACCAGTTAATTCTTATTTAAACGGTGAAAATTTAAAAATTTATAGAAATTCATATAAAAGAGGACAAAGCTTTTCACTAATCAAAGCTGCAGAAAAATCAAAATATGAATATTTAGTAACATTAGACGGTGATGGGCAAAACCCACCTGAGGATATTGTTAAGTTATTAGATATTTTTAACGAAAATTATGAACATTGTGACATTGTAGCGGGAATTAGAAAATCAAGAAAAGATGGTTTCTTAAGAACACTTTACTCAAAATTAGCAAACTTAATAATTAGAACCATTACAAAGACTGAATGTAAAGACTTAGGGTGTTCTCTTAAAGTATTTAGAAAAAAAATGTTAGAAGACATAAAATTTAATGGCGATATTCATAGAATATTAGTTCCACTATTTGAGTACCGAGGCTACACGTTAATTCAAGAAGAAGTCGACCATCTGCCAAGAAAATTTGGAAAAACAAAGTATGGTTTTTCTAGAATAATAGCTGTCACAATAGACTCCTTTCTTTTATATTTTACAAATGGCTTTACATCTACTGCTAGGTACTCACTAACTAAACTTAGTTTTGTATTTGGATTTCTTTCGCTAGTATTATTTGCCTTTTCTTTATTTCAAAAAGAAACAAGTGGCATATTTATTCATAGGAATCCAATATTTCTTATTGGAATTACAACATTTTTCATTAGCTTACAATTATTAGTCACTTCAGTTATAGCATTTTTTATAGAAAATAAATAAGTGAAAAGTAAAAAAATAGTCATAACCGGTGGCCTAGGCTATATCGGAATGGAGTTAGCTAAGTTATATTCAGGCACATCAAGAATCCATTCCGTAACAGTAATCGACAATTCATTTTATTTACAAAGAGTTGCTCAAATAAAGAGATGGGGAATTAACTTTATTCATGGTGATATTCTAGATAAAAAATTGATGAGTGAAATTATTAGTGATGCTGATATTGTTTATCATTTAGCTGGCATTACTGATGTATCAACAACAATTCACGATTCAAGCAAAAAAAATGATCAAATTATTAAAAAGGTAGGGATTAATGGAACAAAAAATGTAATAGAATTTAGTAATAAAAATGCAAAAATTGTTTTTCCATCAACACACGTTATTTATGAAGGATTAAAAAAGGTTGAAAAAAATATTGATGAAAATTTTGACCCTATTCCAGTATTAGAGTACTCCAAAGGTAAAGTAAAATCTGAAAAAGATCTTATTAAGTCAGGCAAGAACTATGTCATTTTGAGACTAGGTTCTGTTTATGGAAATTCATTCGATTCTACACGTCTAAATATTATGCCAAATTTATTTACAAAAATTACATCAGAAAATGGTCAGCTTAATTTATTTTCTCGAGGAGATCAGCTTAAAAGCCTAGTAGCAGTAAAAGATGTGGCGAGAGCTATGATGTTTACCGGTGAAAATGAAAAAATTATGAAACAAGTTTTTAATGTCGTTAATGAAAGCTTAACAGTTAGACAGGTTGCAAATATTTGTAAAAAAATAAACAATAAATTATCTATAAACCTAACTAATGACCCAGTACCTAATAAAGGATATTCACTATCTAACTCAAAAATAAGAAAAGAAGGCTTTAAGTTTCTATACAATTTCGAAGAAACAGCTAGAGACTTTATAAGTGAAATTCAAAAAGTAGAAATAATTAATGAAAATGAATTGATAGAGAAGGGTACAAATAATTTTGAAGATAAAAGAGGAATTATTTCAAATTTTTATATGGATGATTTCATAAATATGATTGGTTATGTTGAATCTAGAAAGGGTGCTATAAGAGGAAACCATTACCACCCTATTCAAACTCAAAAGTGCCTACTAATTAAAGGCAAGTATGTGAGCATAACAAAAGATTTAACAGATGATAATTCTGTAGTAGAAACAAGACTCATAAGCGAAGGTGAACTATCAACTATCCCACCTTTTGTTGCACATACAATGGTTTTTTTAGAGGATTCTATATTTTTAAACCTAGTCAATGGAGAAAGAGAGCATGATAATTATGGTATTACTCATACTATAAAACATGAATTGGTTGATGAGGCCTTGGGTAGATCATTACTAAAAAATTATAAGACCGAATGTAGGGTTTGTGGTGGAGATTTAAACCATTATTTATCTTTAGGATTATCTCCATTAGCAAATAATCTAAATAACAGTAAAAATGTAAATAATGAACTATATCCCCTTGATTTAAATTTTTGTAAAGATTGTTGCAATTCACAATTAAGTATTGCTGTTCCGCCGAAAAAAATGTTTAACAATTATTTATATCTTTCATCTACATCCGAACAATTTAAAAATCATTTTATTCTTACTTCTAAAGAGATCAAAAAGGAGTTAAATTTAAACGAAAAATCAGTTGTTGTGGATATAGGAAGTAATGATGGTATTTTTATTGAACCACTTCAAAAGTTTGGAATAACCGCAATTGGAGTTGAACCCTCGAAGAATATAGCAAAGATTGCAAATTCAAAAGGCCTTACTACATATTCCGAATACTTTGATAAAAGAACTGTGGAAAAAATAAAAAGTCGCTATGGAAAGGTAGATTTAGTTACCGGCTTTAATGTTTTTGCACATAATGATAAATTAAGAGATATTTTGATAAATATTGAAAATATCTTAAAAAAGGATGGAGAATTTGTATTTGAAATTCAATATTTACTTCGAACTATAAAAGATTTAACTTTCGATAATATTTATCATGAACATTTTAATTATTGGTGCCTTTTATCAATTCTAAACTTTTTTGAAGACTCTAAATTGAAAGTTTATAAAGTAAAAGAAGTCGATACCCATGGAGGTTCATTACGAGTTTACACTTCTTTAAATAAAAATAAAAAGTTACACAAAAGTATTAAACAATATATTGAAATAGAAAAAAAGAATAAACTAAATCAATTAGACACTTACTATAAATTTTCCAAAAATATAAATAAAGTAAAAGAAAAATCGCTGAAGGAAATTAATCAAATTATAAATAAAGGGGAAAAAATTATTGGCTACGGATCTCCAGCAAAAGCAACAACAGTATTAAATTATTTTGGATTAAACGAGGAACACTTTAGCTTTACAATAGATGATAATTTATTGAAACAAAATAAATTTATACCTGAAACAAATATTCAAATTAAAAATATAAAAGATATCAATCCTGAAGAATATGACTATGTTTTAATTTTGGCTTGGAATTTTTTTGATACAATAAAAGAAAAAAATAAAACTATATTCAAAAATAGTAAATTTATAAAATTAAAATAAAAAATCGAAATCTAGATTGTCTATTACATACTATTAACATTTTATTATCATTGGAAAAGCTAGGGAATAAATGAATAAACTTAAGCAATATTTTGATGAAATAATCTATATATCTAGAGTAACTAAAGTAACAAAAAAAAGACTTAGAATATTCCTTTCGGTTCTACTTTCCAATCTGACAGTAATCTTAGACATAGCAATTATTATTTTTTTTGCTTACATCTTAACTGGTGATTCTACAGACAATGTATACATTTTATTCTTTTTAGATAAAATATATCTCCTTCCTCTAATTATAATTTTAAGATTTTTGGCAAATTTTATAGAAAAAGTGAATATATTGTCATTGAAATTACAAGTTGAAAAAAATCTAAGAGTTTATTTACTTAAAGAAGTTTATAAGAAAGGAAATTACTCTATTGCTGATGCTACGTTCTATATAAATACTTTAAGTGGACATGTCGGATTTTTTTATGGTGCTTTGACTGCTTTTTTGAATAGTTGTCTTCAAATTTTAATTTACTCAACATTTTTAATAAGTACAAACCTTCAAACAATCATGGCCTTTTTATTGGGAGGACTTGTATTATTTTTCCCAACCAGGATTCTTCTTAGGCTTGGAAGAAAATATATGCATGAGTCTTGGGTTAATGCCCAACAAACAGGTCGAGATGTTCAAAGAGTTGTTGAGAATATCTTTCTTATAAAAATATTAGGAACTAGCAAAAGTGAAATAGATAGATATGAAGAAACAACTATCAAACTTCAAAAATCACAGTTAAAAAACCAGGCTTACGGGACTATAAACTCCTTAATGCCCAATTTTATAACTGTGTTTACAATTTCAATACTATTTATATTTACTAATTTAACTAAAACTATTACATTAGAGTTTCTAGGTGTCACATTAAGATTAGTGCAAACTATTGGTGCATTAAATAATTCTCTAAACATGATGATTAACTCACAAGTACACTTATCAAAATTTATTGAATTAGAAAACAATAAACTGGTAGAAAGACCAAGCTATTACACGATAAATAAGAATCTATCAAAATCTATTGAATTAAATAATATAAGTTTTAAATATTTTCGATCGGAAGAATTTATATTTGAAGAATTAAATCTTAAGATTGAAAAAGAAAAACACACTGTTATCACTGGACCAAACGGGTCTGGTAAAAGTACTTTGCTGGGTATTATTTCAAAAATATTTTACCCAGAAGAAGGATCTATTAAAATTAACTCGTCAAAAATTGGCTATGTTGGAGTGACTCCTTTAATTATTAATGGTACGTTGAGAGAAAATTTTTTGTATGGAAATAGTCAAGCTAAAACTGATGAAGAGATATTACAACTTATGTACGAATTTGAATTATTCAATAGCGAACTAATAAATCTAGAAACTTTAGTTGATAGTAAATCACTTTCTTCTGGACAGATGCAGAAAATATCTTTTATACGATCTTTATTAGCCAATGTAGAGATACTACTTTTGGATGAATCAACCTCAAACCTTGACGTCAAGACTAAAGATCTTATTTTTAGAATATTAAAAGATAAAAAAATTACAATAATTAACTCAACACATAATAAAGATGAATTTGAATATGATTATCATTTAAAAATAAGTTATTTAGGTGAAAAAAGGATTATTGAGTATGTTAAATAAGCATATACGATTTAATTAAAATATAATCAAAATGTTAAATTTTGTTCTTTGTTTTGATGAAAACTATAATGATGTTGCTTATCTTTTCCTACATACTTTACTAGAAAAAGTCACTGAAAAAATTAATGTATTCATAATACATAACAGACCAAGCTCATTTTCAAATGTAATAAATGAGATTAATAAAAATAAATTTTTGAATGAAGTCAAGATTTATGAATTTGATAGAGACTTATCAATATTTCCAGGTATAACTCACGGACACATTAGTGAAGCTACCTATTACAGGTTTTTTTTCGATGATTTTTTACCAAAAGATCTAGATTATTTTTTATATGTAGATGCAGACATTATTTGTTATAAAAATCCCTTAGATTTGATTTATAACGATATAAAAAGATTAATTAAGTCGGAATATATTTTAGCAGCGAGAACGGAGGTTTTTAAAGAGAAAGAAATTGAACCACATTGGGAAAGGTTAAACCTAAAAGGGACTAGATATTTTAACGCCGGTGTTTTATTGATAAATTACCAAAAATGGTTAAGTGAAAATATTTCTGAAAAGTTATATAAAAATTTGGAAGAATTTAAAGAAATACTTCTTTATTGGGATCAGGACGTGTTGAATATGGTGATTGATGATAAGTATCTGGAAATAAACCCTAATCTTAATTTTGATTTATTTATAAGTTCGAATCAAAACAACTTATCTCCGTTAAAACACTTTGGCCAAGATGCTTTAGATAACATGTCACTGCTCCACTATACAGGAAGCATAAAGCCTTGGACTGTAAGGGGATCTTTTAATAAGAAAGCTAGATATTTTCATGATGCTTACTATGAATTATTTAAGGTAAAATATTGGATTAAAAATACTTGGAGAGTGTCTGCTTTGACACAATTAATACTAGGTATTTTAAAACTACATATAAAAAACTTAAAGTATCCATTCTCATTTATCAAAATAGTTTTAAAAAGCTTAACTAAACCACTGCGCTAGATTAGTTTTGATTAAATATATTTAATTCACTTTCAACTATTTTTTCAATACTGTTATTTTCAACAATTAAATCGTAAGCTTTATTAACTAATCTATTCCACTCACCTTCATTATTAAGAAAATAAGTTATTTTATCAATAATTTCATATTCCTTTTC
>Ga0255766_10001909_pt1 | contig 18808 bp, 24 predicted proteins | sample 071ome_23_FD_179966 | JGI IMG/M metagenome (GOLD analysis project Ga0255766, IMG submission 179966) | Coastal salt marsh microbial communities from the Groves Creek Marsh, Skidaway Island, Georgia - 071403BT metaG (version 2) | ecosystem: Environmental > Aquatic > Marine > Intertidal zone >... | reverse complement strand
AAGCAGAGCACAACATCCTGATGCACCCCTTCCACATGCTTGGTGTGGCTGGTGTCTTCGGTGGTTCTCTGTTCAGTGCAATGCACGGTTCTTTGGTTACCTCTTCTCTGGTTCGTGAAACCACCGAGAACGAGTCCCAGAACTATGGTTACAAGTTCGGTCAAGAAGAAGAGACCTACAACATTGTTGCTGCACACGGTTACTTCGGTCGTCTGATCTTCCAGTATGCTTCTTTCAACAATAGCCGTTCTCTTCACTTCTTCCTTGCTGCTTGGCCAGTGGTCGGTATCTGGTTTACTGCTCTTGGTGTTAGCACTATGGCATTTAACCTGAACGGTTTCAACTTCAACCAGTCGGTCATTGACTCTCAGGGTCGTGTACTGAACACCTGGGCTGATGTTCTCAACCGTGCCAACCTGGGTATGGAAGTTATGCATGAACGCAATGCTCACAACTTCCCTCTTGACCTTGCTGCTGCTGAAAGCACTCCTGTTGCTCTCACCGCACCTGCTATCGGTTGATCTAAAATAAAATACCCAAAGATGGGGGACCTCGGTCCCCTTTCTTTTTCTTCAATAATGTTAAGTTTTTTATAGTATTCTCATGGTTGGAAAACTTGATCCAGAAGAAAGAGTGCTTCCAGAATGGTTTGAACAAACTTCCGACGAACCATATGTGAGGCACAAATATAAACTGACCTATTCTAATGGTCAATCAGTTACACATGATACATGGGAAGATTTGAGAAATGATTGGTGGAATACACCTGCTCAATTTCTGTCTCACGTAGATGTGTTGGATAGAAAACAAACAAACAAAAAATCAAATGGAGGTTTTAAATAGTGGTAGCATCAACACTTTCACAACCGATTAAACAGAGAGGATGGTTCGATGTACTCGACGACTGGCTTAAGAGAGATCGTTTCGTTTTTGTTGGCTGGTCTGGACTTCTTCTTTTTCCCACAGCTTATCTTGCTCTTGGTGGTTGGCTTACTGGGACAAGTTTCGTTACGAGTTGGTACACTCATGGGATTGTATCCTCCTATCTTGAGGGTGCAAACTTTCTTACTGCGGCAGTTAGTACTCCAGCAGATTCTATGGGTCATTCTCTTCTGCTTCTCTGGGGTCCTGAGGCTCAAGGGGATTTCGTCCGATGGTGCCAACTTGGGGGACTCTGGACTTTTGTGGCGCTCCACGGAGCCTTCTCTCTTATAGGTTTCATGCTCAGGCAGTTTGAGATTGCACGATTAGTGGGGATTAGACCGTACAATGCGATTGCTTTCTCTGGTCCGATTGCTGTCTTTGTCAGCGTTTTCCTTATGTACCCTCTCGGGCAATCTAGTTGGTTCTTTGCCCCCTCGTTTGGTGTTGCGGCAATCTTCCGTTTCCTCTTGTTCCTCCAAGGTTTCCATAACTGGACACTCAACCCCTTCCACATGATGGGAGTTGCTGGTATTCTTGGTGGGGCTTTACTTTGTGCCATTCATGGTGCTACAGTAGAGAATACTCTGTTTGAAGACGGTGAACAAGCAAACACTTTCAAAGCATTTGAACCGACTCAGGAAGAAGAGACTTATTCTATGGTTACGGCTAATAGATTTTGGTCACAAATTTTTGGTATTGCTTTTAGTAATAAACGTTGGCTTCATTTCTTTATGCTTTTTGTCCCCGTTATGGGATTGTGGACCAGTAGTATCGGTATTATTGGGCTTGCACTTAACTTACGAGCGTATGATTTCGTATCTCAGGAAATTAGAGCTGCAGAAGATCCTGAGTTTGAGACGTTCTATACCAAGAACATCCTATTGAATGAAGGTCTACGTGCCTGGATGGCACCTGTCGATCAACCTCATGAGAACTTTGTGTTCCCAGAGGAAGTCTTGCCAAGAGGTAATGCTCTGTGATAAACTTGGAGGGGTAACCCTCCTTTTTTTATGGACTACGAAGAATATCAAAATAAAAGAAAAGAAATAAGTGAAGCAAAACAAGCAGCAGTGCGTTGTTGGGCAGTTGTAGTTGGACATCTTTTTGTTGCTCCGATATCATCTATCTACTACTCAGCAAAAACTAATCACTGGAAACCGACTTGGATTGCAACTGGTATTGCTGCCGTCACTATCCCTCTTGCTGTTGTTGATGCTGGAATCACTCTGAGTCTTGCTCCTCCGATTACTTCTGCAGCAATGATTATCTCTAACACCACAGAGAAACGTCGTAAGTTGCAGGTATTTGGACCTGAACAAGCAGATCATATTCTTTTTGAAAGGCAAAGTGTCCAACAATAGACCGTATGAACCTATGCCCAACTGGGTGACCTGGGCAGGCATAGGTCTTATGATATTCACCGTTATTATTTTCCTAGTATTCACTCTTAGTGTAATGTATTTCGGATGATTAGTTCAGAGACACCTGAAAAACTTAGAGAAATCATTATAGATACTTGGCCGAACCTTTACAGACCTCCAAAAAAGGAGTATAATGATGACAATCGAAGGAAGACCCGTGCTGTCTAACAAAACTTACAAGAAGTATGTTCTTGAGCACCTTGAGAACTGGGTTCATGATGCCATTACTACTGAGGATGTCACTTCTCAAGAAGTTTATGATGTCGTCGTCAAATGTATTGAGACTAATGTAAAGTATCATAAGGATAACTTTGATAAGAATGCAGAACTTCTTTCTCTACTGAAGGGTCATCGTCCTTCTGTATTTGATGCCTCTGCTCATGAGTTTGATAACTATGAGTACGATGCTGCTGGAGCAAAGTTTCCCAAAGTAGAAGGAAAGGATTGGCACGATTTCTGGGAGTCCTATGAAGAACCTTCTACTCAATACACTGAAGAAGAAATGGACGCAATGTGCGAACGTGCGGCAACCGAAAACGATAAAGAGAAGTGTCGTGAGTATAACCTGCGTGAAGCAGAGTACTATACCAAACGTGCTGAACTAGATGCTGAAGACGATCGGAAAAAGCAATGTACTTGTGATTATTGATTATGAAAGAAGTTAATTTTAAATTAAACGTTCAGGAAGTTGGTGTTATTCTTTCAGCACTTCAACTTTTAGAACTTACTGAAGAAAACTACATTGCCAAAGAATATGGTAGTGTTGCAGCACTGTATGATAGGTTAAATGAAGTCTGGGAGGAAATGGATACATCAGAAACTGGAATTAGAAATGATGTAGTTCCCTCCTTCTAAAACGAAAATCATCTTTTCTTTTCAAGATCTGGGAAAAAAATTTTCCCAGATTTTTTTGTCTCTAGGGGTTGATTGCATGAAGGTCTAAATAATACAGACTAATAAATACACAGATTTTGAATGGCTAGCATTTTCAAGCCAAAAAGAAGTAATGTTGTAGGTCGTGTTCCAACAACTGCCGATTTAGCTGATGGTGAAATTGGTGTTAATATACCAGACACTAAAATCTATATCAATTCTGGTGGAATAATTAGTGTAATTGCAGATTCTGCTGCGGGTGGTGCTGGATACACTGTTGTCAGTGCTGACGAACTACTCACCGCAAATAAAAGATATGTCATTGATACAAGTGGTGGTCCTATCACATTGACCATGCCAACTTCACTTTTGACTGCAGGATCGTTCATTGAATTTGTAGATTACAATGGTTATTGGAATATAAATAATGTTACTGTCATCAATCCTGGTATTGGTTTATATGATGTTGGGGGAAATCTAGACGAGTTCCCACTATATCTTGACATGGCATATTCAGGGATGAAAATCATATATGATGGAACAAACTGGAGAATGGCATCGGTAACTTAAATGGCACTTTCACAAAGCGGATCATATCAAGGAGACATCAGTAGATCTAATAGCTACTGGGTGTATGCTCTAAGAAGAGACGGTGAAGGTATGCTTTACCTCACCAAGGTTTCCAGTGCATCAACTGAAACTGGAGTTGACGTTGGTATTAGAAGTGACGGAACTCAGGTTCCTGAGTTCGGTGATTACGAAGATTACGTGCTTGAAACAACAGCAGAAAAATCTTTCTTCAATCACCCACAAGATAAATATCAACAGTTCCGATTTGACAGTCGTAACTTAAATTATTTTATAGATGATGATGGTTACTTTGTTTTAAAAGTAACTGGTATCCACACTTATTCTGGACCTGTATAACGAGAACCAACAATGGCTGAATTTAGACTTGGAAGACTTAAGTTTAATTGGAGGGGTGACTGGACTGTCTCCACGGCATACGTCATCGATGATGTAGTTTCTATCGGTGGTAACGTATACGTTTGTGTTGTAAACCACACATCGGCAGGAACTGCAGATGGTTGGTACGGAACTGACTTCAACATCGGAACTCCAAGATGGGAGTTGATGGTTGCTGGTGTTGATAGTGTTGGCATTTTTACCAGTGGAACTTATTACGGTCCAAACGATGTAGTTTCTTACGGTGGTGTTCTCTACAGAACTCTTACACCACATGTAGGAACGGCGTTTACCAATGCATACTTTACCCCTTATGTTGAGGGTTTTGGTAACGTAACATCCTTCTCTACTACTACCGACTATAAACTTAGAGATTTAGCATCATATAGTGGCAATGTTTATCTTGCCTCTACAGCAATTGCTGCTTCCAACACATATCCCAATGTCAGTGCTGACTGGGATCTTCTTGTAACAGGAATCTCTACATCTGGTATTGCGACTTATAGCAATGCAGTACCATATTCTCAAGGCACTGTAGTAACCTATGGTGGTGATAGTTATATTGCTATTGCATCTTCTGTTCCTGCAGGTATTGTTCCTGATGGTGCTGCTACTTCTGCAGATAACTGGGCTGTTCTTGCCCGTGGTCTGAGGAATCAGGGTGCATGGAGCACTTCCACCACATACTATAGAAACGATGTTGTAACTTATACTAGTTCTTCTTACGTTGGTATTTCTACTCTTTCTATTGGTAATCAGCCAGATGTAAGTCCTTCTCAATGGCAACAACTTGCTGCTGGTGCTGGTGGTGCTGTTCTGACTGATAGAGGTGACCTGCTCACCAGAAGTGCATCTGCTCCTACCAGAATTGGACTTGGATCTCAAGGCATGGTTCTGCAGAGTGATGGAACAGATCCACTCTGGGAATATTTTGGTAATCAAAAAGACAACTACTACGTTGGTCAAAACGGTAGTGACACTGATGGTGATGGTAAAACTCTTGAAACGGCATGGAGAACCATTGGATATGCTCTTACTAATGTAAGTGCTCCTGCTGCCATCAACGTATTTGCAGGAACCTATGCAGAAAATCTGCCAATGACAATCCCCGAGGGGGTTGATATTATTGGTTCTTCTCAGAGACAAGTCTTTATCCAACCAGCAACTGCTGGCATGGGTACAACGACCATGTTCTTCATGAGCAACAATACTTTGATTGCTGATTGTACTGTTCGTGGTCTATGTGGATATGCTAAAACAAATGATAGTCAACATGCAATCTTAGGTGTTAAACCTGGTGAGGTTGGTTGCTACTTCATGCTGAATCAAAACTCACCAATCCTTACTAAATCACCTTATATTAGAGACGTTACTTGTTTCTCTGGGCCATCTATTAGTGCTAGGGTTGGATTCCCTGGTAACACTGGATCTGCCATCGGTGCCTACATTGATGGAGCAGTTCATGCAGGTGCTGGCGTAACTGGTGCTCAGTCCATGGTTATGGACGCATACACCCAAGTTAATGACGAAGGTATTGGTATCTGGGTTGACAACTTAGGTAAAGCAGAACTCGTTTCTATTTTCACCTACTTCTGTGATTTTGGATATGTTTCAAATGATGGTGGTATCATTCGTTCTCTGAATGGTAACAACTCTTACGGTCAGTATGCTCTGGCTTCTTTCAATACATCACCATTAGAGACACCAAAAACTGCATATATTGTTGGTGAAAGACTGGATATTCAGGCAACAACATTAACTGGATCCATCTCTGTTGGACAGTCAATCACTGGTAATGATAGTGGTGCTGTTGGATTTGTTATTGACGATCAAACTTCTGCTGATCCCCCATTTGTTCTCTTTGAATATGATTACATCAACAATCCAGTAGTTGGATTTACTACTGCTGAGATGATTACTTTTGGAACTCCTGGTGTCGGTGAAACTGCTAGAACTGCTGCCACTGTTCCTAATCCAACTGGAACAAGAGGATTCCTTTTCCATGTTAGTGGTCTAACAGAGGAACCACAACCAAGAGGTGTTATCCAGTTTGGTGATACACAGTACAGTGGTCTTGGTTCCGATGGTAAGACAACCTATGGTCTTGGTGTTGTTTCCATTGGTGTCGGAACCGATGCGAATGCCTATACACTTTCTGCTGTAACAGATTATGTACCAGGAACTTTCGGTGTTGTTGGTACTTATAACACTACTCAGATTGCACTTGGTGCCCAAGGAACCTATACTAACGTTCCCGTAACTGGTGATCAGTCTGGTGGAGGAACATTCCTGACCGTTGGTGTTGGAACTACTGGTTATGTTGAGAGCATTGAGGTTACCACTGCTGGTGCAAATTATGTAGAGGGTGAGCAAATTACCATTGATGGATCTAACATTGGTGGTCTTGCTGGTGCTGCTGTTACTGCTGCTGTCTTCCCTAAATTCGGAACTGCTACTCTGAGACTTGCTGAAGAGAAGACCATTGCTGCTGCTACAAAACAAAAAGCAACAATTGTCTATGACTACTCTCAGATTCGTGTAACGGGTCATGACTTCCTTGACATTGGTATTGGTGGTACTCTTGCTTCCAGATATCCTTTGAAGCCAAATACCCAACCAATTGAAGGTAATCAAATTAATGAATATGCACCTGCTCGTATCTTCTTCGTAACCTCTGACCAAGATGGTAACTTCCGAGTTGGTAATTACTTCCGAGTCGATCAGGCAACTGGTAGTGCTACCCTGAATGCTTCTGCGTTCAACCTGTCTGGTCTGACTGAACTGAGACTGGGTTCTCTGGGTGGTCAAATCGGTGTTGCAATTAACGAGTTCTCTTCTGACGGAACTCTGTCTGGTAACAGTGACTCTGCTGTTCCTACTGAGAGAGCAGTCAAGACTTACGTTGATTCTATTGACGTAACCAACCAACCCAAGATGAACATTACTGGTGTTCTTACCAGTACAAGATTCATCGCAACTGATGTCAGTGTTGTTGGTCCTTCTACCTTCACTGGACTGGACAAAGTTGAAATTGGTGTTGGTAATACAGCACTGACGGTTACTGGTGATGCAAGAATCACTGGAATCTTGACGGTTGGTGAGTCTTCTATCACGATTAACCCTGATACCGAGACCATTGATGTTCAGAAGTTAAACGTAACTGGAATTTCTACGGTCGGTTCTCTTGAGGCAACTGCTGGACTCAACGTTACTGGTGTTCTCACTGCATCGCAGAGCATCACAGTTAATGGTATAACACAAACAGCTGGTATTGCATATACAGTATTCGGTGGTCAAAAGAATACTTACACCGATCCTGCACCTAAGGGTGGATATACTTGGGAGTCTAGAACCTTCTGGGGTCCTGGTGAGTTTGTTACTAGTACTCCAATGACTATTGATTTTATCGTCATTGGAGGTGGTGGAGGTGGATCCGTGTTCTACTCCACACAAGGAAATGGTGGTGGTGGTGCTGGTGGATTAGTCATCGGTAGAGGTGTTCCAATTAATGCTGGTAGCTACGGAATCAGAGTTGGTGAAGGTGCATCTCAGCAAAGAGCTGGATATCCTGGTAACTCTGGTGACAAAGGAAGAGAAAGCTGGATTTATGGTCCTGGTCTTAATGTCACTGCCCTTGGTGGTGGTGGTGGACAAACTCCTGGAGCACCTCCAACTCACTACAACTATGGTTCCTTTGGTGGATGTGGTGGTGGACAATCACACGGAACAAACCAACTCTACTGGTCTCAGAATGGACACCAAGCTGCTAAGCATCCATATCCTGGACAACCTTCTCCAATGTCGGTTACCAACTATGATACCGCACCATTCTACAATTCTGGTGTAATTAAGAGTTTCGGTAATCCTGGTGGAGCATATCAACCAAACCCAACTTCCTACTGCGGTGGCGGTGGTGGTGGTGTCGGTGGCACTGGCAGACCTAGTACCACACCAGGACATGGTAATGGTGGAGCTGGATTTGAATGCACCTGGACCAACGGCACCTCTGAGTGGTTAGCTGGTGGTGGTGGAGGTGGTGGAAACTCCTCTGAACCATCAGGTGATGGACACAGTGGTGGTGGTAGAGGTTATGGATCTACCCCAACCCATAGTTACACTAACCCTTATGTAAGTTACAACCAGAAGACATCTGCACCATACGGAATGACTGATATGGATGCTAAACCAGGCACTGGTTCTGGTGGTGGTGCTGGTTCTTACTGGGCATGGGGTAATGCTACTCACACCGATGGTCGTGGTGGACAAGGTGGATCAGGTCGTGTTATCATCCGTTGGAGAACGGCTTGATCTACAACCATTAATTAACTAATAAAGGAGATCTAAAAAATGGCTTATTACGACGACGGAGAAGAATCTCTAATCAAAAGATATGGGAGAAATCCAATTCCTGAAAATAGGGGGGATGCAATCGCATACTATGATAAAAGAGCCGAGGAGTATCCAGACCTTGGAGAACAACTTGATGACCTCTATAAGCAAGGTGCTTTTTCTCCAGAAATGACTGCTAGAATTAAAGCAGTTAAGGATAGATATGCAAAAGAAGATGCCGCTGCCCTTCAAGCAAGAATTGATGCTCATGAAGCAGCTCATGCTGCTTTCGTTGCAGAGCAAGAAGAAATTAGACAGAGAGAGGAGGAAGAAAGATTGGCAGATAAATTGAGGATGGAAAACGAAGCTTTAGAAGAATACTATCAAAATCATCCAGAAGAAAGGAAGTAAATTTGAATTTTTTGTTATGAGAAATTATGAAATTCATCCCATTTTCCCACAATCAATATACTATGCACCAAATGTTTGTTCTGATATTTTAAAAGATCTAGAAATAGAATCTAAAAAAATACAAGAGCAGTATGGAACAATGAGATCTCCAACATTGTTTGTGGATTCTTGTTGTTGGTCGGCAAATCTAAAAAATATAAAACCTTTTGATCTGTTAGCAGATAATATTAAACAGCATGTAGCAAACTATGCTAGTGAGTTGGGGTATGGTGTTACACCAGAATCAATTCACATTGATAATATGTGGTTTAATATAAGCAATGAGGGAGATTTTAATTTCCCTCATTCTCATGGTGATTGTCATTTTTCTGGGGCATTTTATGTAAAAACCACACCAGAAAATAGTATAATTTTTTATAATAGTCAGCACTTTAATGGGCAAGTTCCACCAATTATTTCTGAAAGATCTAATCCACTATCACATTCTCAAATTGAATACAATTGTGTAGAATCTTCTCTCATGGTATGGAGAAACTACATGGTTCACTCTACTCCTAGGCAGATGGGAGATGGTGAAAAAATAGTCATCTCTTTTAATACAGTGATTAAAAGAAATTATGATGAATAAATTTGAAATACCAGTAACAATATTAGAAAATTTTTTTCCAGATCCAAATTTTTTAGTTGAGTACTCTAAAACACTAGACTATACATCTGCCTCAGGAAACCATAATTTTCCTGGGGTTCGTTGTAAAATAGAACAAAAAAATCCAGAATTATTTTCTTACATAATCAATTCTGTATTGTCTTTATTTGTGGAGATAGATGACGAGACAAGATGGGAAGCATCTCTTGCCTTTCAGATAACAAATTCTGAACTAAAAGAGGGATGGATTCATCAGGATGATGGTTCTGTTCTTGCTTTTATTTTATATCTAAACGAAAATCCAGATCCCAATTCTGGCACTAGTGTTTTTGAAAGAAAATTTTATGATGATTCTATAGAAACAGAACAGACGAAACAATTAAAAAGGGCAACACACAGGGGAGAGTTGCCCCTTGATGATAATTATTTTGATCATTTGAGGAGATACAATTCTCAATTTGAGGAAACGATAGAGGTTAAAAATAAGTTCAATAGATTATTAGTGTTTGATTCTAACACCTATCATGGAGTTAAAAAATTTGTTGACAGCAGATTAACCATGGCTGGATTTATCTACAAATTAAATGGTAAAAAATATTACTGAAAGCACATTTGACATTGAGAAAAATCTGATATATAATATGTTGAAAATGTTATTTGGGAATGTCTTTTATTACGACGTGGTATCATACTGATCTACCAAAGACTGTTATTAGTGAATTGGTAACTGATTTGGAAAAGTTTGATAAGTCAGCAGAGCAATCTAAACTTCACGGTGACGAAGTAGATGAAGTAATTCGTAATAGCAATAATGCATGGATTCCAACTACACATTGGATTGGTGGTTGGCTTTGGCATTATATTCAGAGAACTAATAGAGAAAACTTTTGCTATGATTTGACTGCCATTGATGCTGAAAGTTTACAGTACACACAATATGGTGCAGGTCAATTTTATAAGTGGCACACAGATGCCAGTATTGAAATCATGTATAAACCAAAATTAATTCATGGTTCTGGCATGAGTATGGCAGAGGATCAAATTAATTTGAGGGGTGAGTATGTAAGAAAACTTTCTTTTACTTTGCAACTTTCTGATCCAGAAGAATATACTGGTGGTGAAGTTCAATTTATGGATAACTCTGGTAAAACCTACTTTGCACCTAAGCAACGTGGAACTTTAATTCTATTTGATTCTCGTGCTCAACATAGAGTTCGTAAAGTTAAGTCTGGTTTACGTAAGAGTCTTGTTGGTTGGGTTGTTGGTCCTAGGTGGAAGTGATGAAAAAGTATGTATCAACTGGTGGTGTTTATGAAGATGGTTATGTAAAAAATACAAAACCATATAGAGCAGTTTGTGAGCACGAAGAGTTTGAGAAAAATGGATACCTTTCTCTTCCAGGACTCATTGCTGATCCAGAAAGTTTAAAGGTTGAAGTTCCAGAGGAACGTGGGCAAATTAATTTTCATAACAATAGATTTGATAAGTATACATATGATCCTGTAGAAACTCAGGTTGTTGGGTCCCTAGCACGATATAATATCCCTACCTATAAAGAACTTCATTACTTAGTTAAGGGATATCTGGAAAAAAATCTTGGGATGGATCTTCATCCTACTTATTTTTATGACAGGTTTTACTTTGTTGGACAGCAACTAAAGCGTCACAGTGATCGTCCTGCCTGCGAGGTTAGTGTAACACTACAAATTAGTTCTAATCATCCTGATGATCCTTGGCCAATTTGGTTTGAACGTCCAGATGGAACTGAGTCTTACGCATTGATGAATGATGGTGATGCTGTAGTTTATAAAGGATGTGAGAGAGAACATTGGCGTGATCCACTTCCCTCAAAATACAATAAAGCACAGAGACTGTGGAGAAAAGTAAGAGGACTTGCTGACGATACTTACCACCACCAAATCTTCTTGCATTATGTTGATGCAAATGGTCCATTTTGTCACATGGCAGGTGATTCTTACAAAGGATGATGGATTTAAAAAGATTTGTTAATGCTCCACCTTTGACACCTTATGCACCACGGTGGGATTTTACTATCGCAAATACCTTAATTGAAGACATTGATTTAGAAAAACTAACAGATACCATCTTAAAAAAAGAAAGAGGTATTAAAAAAATTAAATTAAGTTATGATGATAAGGGGAGAGTGTTTGATGGGCAGACTGGGTTAGGTAAAAACAGTACAACATCAAGATCAAATAGTTATAATTTGTTGTCTTGGGATACTGAGGAAACCAATAAGTTAAAGCAAAAGATACTTGAGGGTGTTCTTTTATACAATCAAGCTTTGGATAATCCAGTCCCACCTGAACTCTGGGTTCAGTGTTGGGTTAATGTAATGAGATTTGGTCAAAGAATAAAACCTCATCTTCATTGCGTTGAACCTCAAACCTATCTGAGTGGACACTTTATTGTTCAATGTAAAAAAAGTTCAACGGTTTACATTTCTCCTGCTAATCAAATCAATGATCCATATGAAATAACATATGAAAACAGTCCTGGATCAATGACAATTTTCCCATCATATATTCCACACTACACTACTACTCACTACTCATTTACTCCTAGAATATCAATTGCATTTGATGTTGGATTGGTTAAAGAGAAGGATCATTTTATTAAACTTAGAGGCACTTAAATGACTTACAAAACAGATAATATTGTTATCGTTGGTGGAGGATCCGCAGGATGGATGAGTGCCACTACTTTAATTTCTCTATTCCCCAATAAGAATATTACTCTCTTGGAGAGTCCTAAAGTACCTACCATTGGAGTTGGTGAAAGTACCATTCAAAACATTCGTGGTTGGTTAAACATGGTGGGAATTCATGAAACTGATTTCATGAAAGATTGTGATGCCACTTACAAATTAAGTATTAAGTTTACGGATTTTTATAAAAAAAATTCTGGTGGATTTCATTATCCTTTTGGTACAGTTCATATTCCACCAGTTGCAAATAAACATGGATTAAATGCTTGGTTCATTAAGAAAGCACTTCATCCAGAAACTCCTGTAGAGGATTACTGTAGAAGTTTTTATCCACATACACCTCTCTTTGAAAAAAATAAGATCAGTAAAAATGAGGATGGAAGTTTTGGCATATTTAATTTAAAAACAGACTCCGCATTTCATTTAGATGCTGTTAAGTTTGCAAACTGGTTGAGAGATAAGTTTTGTGTCCCTAGAGGTGTTAATCACATTAGAGGAACTGTAACTAAGGTCAACACTGACTCTGATGGTGTGAGTGATCTAGTTTTGGATGATGGTACTGTTATCACAGCAGATTTGTATGTTGATTGTACGGGATTTAAAAGTTTGTTACTTGGAGATGCTCTGAAAGAAACTTTTGTTTCATACAAAGATAATCTTCCTAATAATAAAGCATGGGCAACTTCGGTTGAATATAAAAATAGAGAAGAGCAGATGAGGAACTACACCAACTGCACTGCTTTAGAAAATGGATGGGTATGGGAAACTCCAACCTGGTCCAGAGTAGGAACTGGGTATGTGTATAGTGATGAGTTCACAACAAAAGAATATGCTTTATCAGAGTTCAAACAATATCTCTCAAAGTATTATGACAATGTTGAGGATTGTCATTTTAGGGAAATTGATATAAAGACGGGAATCCATGAAAGGATTTGGGTTAAGAATGTAATTGCAATTGGATTATCTGCAGGATTTATTGAACCTCTAGAGAGTAATGGTCTCTATACAGTCCATGAGTTCCTGACATTCCTCACTAGATTTTTGTACAAAGATCATGTAACCAGATATGATCAGGACATGTATAATAGAATGGCAACAGGAACATTTGATAACTTTGCCCAATTTGTCATGCAACACTATGCCTTGAGTAGTAGAACTGATAGTGACTATTGGAGAAATATCTCTAGAAAATGTTTTGATGATAGAGTTTGGAAAAGAACTCCAGTTGCTAGTATTGGTGGTTTTTCTGATTTTGCTGATAGGCATATGAATACAAGAGAGCATGACCCAAGACATGGAGTTCACTGCATTTCAACTGGTTTAAATTATTTTCCCATTGATATTCAGATGATTAAACATCAGGAAATGTATGATGGTGAAGGGTTTTATGAATCAATGGTTCAAGAGTGTGACAAAGTTTGGGATTACTTAAAGTATCAATCTTCAGTCGCTGCTGATAAATGTCCATCTCATTATGAATATCTAAAGAACACCATTTACAGTGAATAAAATGAAAGACATTTTTACATTCAAACTTGAAACTCACTCCAGAGTAAAAGAAACTATCCTCAAAGAAATCAGTTCTGCAGATGCAACTTCATCAGAATCTGCTGGTGATAAAATTTTTAGAACCGATTTTTACAAAGGGATTGGTGATGATCAGATGGAAATTTTAAAAGATAGAAAATATTTTTGGATTCTTTGGAATGAATGTGGTGATTTCTTTGATGTTTTTAGGGAACAATATTGTGTTAAATCATCTAGAATAACGAACCTCTGGTTCCAACAATATTTAAATAATGATGTCCATGACTGGCACGTTCATGCAAACTCAAACTTATCTTTCATATATTTTTTAGAACTTCCTGATAGCAAATATGCTACCGAGTTTTTTGATTATGAAAAAAGACAGGTATTTAAACCAAACATTTCAGAGGGAGATATTGCCGTGTTTCCCTCACATATTATTCATAGGTCACCTCCACTAAAGGCAAATGCTAGAAAAACTATTATCAGTTGGAACATGTCGTTAGATCTTGTTGATACGAACTTGATGTCATAAATATCTAAACGAGCATTTTGCAAGTAATAACGTGGCTGTAGGCAAACTTGGTTCTTTAGTTACGACTAATCCCAAACCAGTAGGAATTTTTACATCTACCAATTTCAAAAACGTTTCGGTATATGTAAATAATCAAACCAATGAGACTGTAAGGTACTCGGTTGGTGTATCTACTGATGCGTCTACCATTCAAGATCAGGAGTATATTCATAAGTTAAGTCCAATTGGTCCGTTAAGTGTAATTGAACTGACCGATCTTTATATTGATTCTGGACAGACATTAGTAGTTCAATCATCTGTTGCTGGTGTTTCTTTTGTAGCTCTTGCTGCCGAAAGCAGTGCATCTGTTGGGTATGGAAAGAGTGATTCTGTACTCATCACCAGTTCAACAAAAGGAATAAATCAAACTCTCTCCACACCGACTAGAGATATTATCTACACACTTGCTGTTGGTAATCAGTCTTACGATGATGCCAAAGTTTATGTTGGAGTGGCAGACAGTGCTGGTAATCTAGACAATGGATGGGTTATTTTTGCTCAGACATTGACTCCTGGTGGTAATTTTACAATCAATGATCTGTACGTAGGAGACTCTCAGAGCATTGTTGTTAAATCTAACATTGCTGATGTCAGTTTTGCTTCTCTTGCTAAAGTTCCATCGGTATCTAATTTAGATTCTGTATTACAATCTGGAAATACTAGCAGTCTGGGAATGTCTGTAGGTGTAGTTACATCCACAACATTTAAAGGACCACTCACTGGTAATGTCACTGGTGAAATTAATGGCATTGCTCTTTCATCTAATATCTCTGGAATTCAAGTTGTTGGTGTCGTAACTGCAACAACACTCCAAGGTAACTTAGTTGGAAACGTCACTGGTGATGTTACTGGTAATGTAACTGGAACTTCTAGCGGGTTAACAGGAACTCCAGATATTAATGTCAATAATATTAATTCAGTTGATATTAATGCTTCCGATCTCAATGTTCTTGGTATTACAACCTCTGGTAACTTTGTCGGAGTTGGAACTAGATTGTCTGGACTTTCTTCTGTAACACCTGGTCAATATGGAAATGCCACTGCTGTCGCACAGATTACTATTGATGATAGTGGAAGAGTCTCGGAACTTACAAACGTTCTGATTTCTGGTGGAGGTGGTGGTGGAACCGAAATTATTGTTTTTGATAGTAATTCACTTGTCGGTACTGCGGGCACAATTAATTTTGGTGATGGATTAACAGTAACAAACGTATCCTCTGGTCTTGTAACTGTAACTGCTGGTGCAGCATCTACAGCAGAATTGAGATCCAATACACTTGTTGTCTCTGGTGTTTCTACCTTCTCTGGAATTACAAATGTCACTGGAGAAACACTTGCTGTAACACAGATCAATGCTAGTGGTGTAGTAACTGCAACTTCTTTTAGTGGTTCAGGTGCAAATTTAACTTCATTGACTGGTGCAGCAGCTGCCACATATGGAGATGCTGGATCCGTTCCTAACATTACTGTTGATTCTAATGGTAGGATCACTGGTATTACGACTTCTGCGGTAAATGCTGGTCTCCAGAATATTGTTGAAGATACTTCACCACAACTTGGTGGAGATTTGGATCTGAACAGTAGTGATATTACTGGTACTGGTCAAGTAAATATTACAGGTGTTACTACCGCAACAGGATTCAGATCCAACTCTACCGTTGGTGACGGTAGTGACGTTGGATTCGCACTTAAGTATAATATTACTGCTAATGGATCATCTGCATATAGGTGGGCTGGACCTGGAGTTTTGAATACTACAGATAATCCACAAATTTACATGCACAGAGGATTTACATATATTATTCAAAACTCTGCTGGTGGTGCTCATCCATTGGAATTAAGAACTTCTGTTGGAGGATCTGCATATACTCCTGGAGGAAGTTTCTTAACTGGATCAACAAGTGGAACTCAAGTCTTGACTGTTCCATTTGACGCACCAAGTACAATTTATTATCAATGCACCATTCACGCTGCTATGGTTGGTGCAATTAATATTGTGACCTAATTTATCTATTATAAATTGTACTGTGTTGCTGTAAATAAATGAAAGCTGTTGTTTACACTAAAGAAAATTGTCAGTGGTGTGACCGAGTAAAGTATCTTCTCGGTCATCTGAACTTTGAGTACGTTGAATATAAGTACGAAGAGGACTTTACTAAGGAGCAATTCTACAAAGAGTTTGGTGAGGGTGCTACCTTTCCACAGGTTTCTATCAACAATCAATATATCGGTGGTTGTAAGGATACCCTCCAGTATCTTCAAGAGCAGAAGATGCTATAATGTGATAAATAAATTTAAGTTATGGAGGAACATCACACACTTTAAGTAAGGTGGTTGTTCCGTGTGAGGAACAACCGAATAGGAAGTTCCAGGAGAACGAAAATGTTAGCAGTCAGTCTTGTTTTTGGAACGTTAGTTGCGTTCATGGCTTTTTTTCTTGGTGGTATGGTAGGATGGACAGCAAGGGAGTACTTGTTGTATAATTCTACAGAGCAACCTACTTTACACCCAGAAATGTATGACGAGAACGGAAATGTTCTTGCTGATTCATTGATTGCATTTAAATTTACTGATTATGATGAAGATTTTGAAGACGAAGATTAATTATTTTGGAGTTTAATCATGGCTAAATTACCCCCCAATCCCCTTGTAACCGAAGTATTTCAAAAGGTTTCAAACGCAAAGACAAAAACGGAAAAGATTGCTATCCTGCAGGAGTACAGATCTCCTGCTCTCATCCATCTTTTCGTTTGGAACTTTGATGAGACCATTGAATCTGCACTGCCTGACGGTGAAGTTCCTTACACCCCCAATGATAACAAAACTGGTGAAGGTGTAAGCAGATTGAACAGTCAGTATAGAATTCTCTACAACTTTGTGAAGGGGGGTAATGATTCTCTCAACACCACTCGTAGAGAGTCTATGTTTATTCAGCTTCTGGAATCACTTCATCCTGATGAAGCTGAGTGCTTGTGTACTGTAAAGGATAAGCAACTTGGAAAACGATACAAAATCACCCACAACACAGTTAAAGAAGCCTACCCAGACATCGTTTGGGGATCTCGTGGCTGATATGAAACCTTGGACTGAAGAAGAAATTCTTTGGTGTAAGAAAAAATATGGATGTCAGTTGATTCATCAGAATGCGAATGCAGTTCAACTTTCTGATACATCACTTCCAAACGACTGTCTTAAAGTAACATACGAAATTGATGGCACCATTCTCTATGACTTGACTAGAAGTAGTAAGAGAGTGAAGGTCTTTGATATGTACTGGGATAAGTTCCGTCAGGGTCTCAAGAGTATTGACTGGGGTCCTGGCAGAGCTAATCCAAAACTGTGGGGTGAAGAACCCCCGAAATCAAAATCGAAAAAATAATCCCAAATATCGGGAAAAAAAATTCCAGGTATTTTTTGGTCTGTAGGGTTCACTAGGATACAAACAGTATAAATTAATACCCTCTTGACATAAATACTTGTACGGACTATAATAGTCTTGTCGTTCATTCCATTTGCTATTTGCGAATAACGAATGGGACGCAAGTAAGCCGACTCGGAACGGATCGTTCATCCTATGTTATCATTACTGTCTGTACTATTCATGCATGTCCCACAAGACATGTATCTCAGGTGTGAGGATTATGAATGGTTAAAGGAAGGAATGGAGTCATCTACTCTTTTCACTCCTGCTGAGAAATCTGAGATTATCCTTAAATGGATTGAGCATACAGATCCTCATTGTTTTGATGACAAGGACGCAAAAGCCGACTGAAGGAACGGGTTTTAACTAACTCATTTCTTTAGGAGTAATCCAATGTCTAAAGTCGTTTATCGTGGACAATCTTACGACACCGTAGAGCGTCGTGAGCAACAGCAACAACAGCAGCAACCTCAAGCATACAACGAAGCCTATCGTGGCATCAAGTTTGTTAAGGAGGCAAAATGACACAGAAACTCAATTTTCTTCAACTCATTAAAGAGAAGAAGCAAAAAGAAGATCGTCGTCACAATGCTGTGCTCTGCATGGCAGGAAACTGTCAGGTAGGGAAAAAGTGATTCAACTCATCGCAGGTGTCTGCGTTGGGTCTACATTATTGATTCTCTTGATTTATGGGGAAGTCCTGTTGCTTAAAAAATAATGGAAGACTACACATATCATTATGATGATATGGATAAAGATAACAGACCACCTGCCTGCTATCAACTAACTTATAGAGGATGTAGGTATTGGTCTTGCTATCGGATACACTTGCGTGATTGGTTTGAACAGTTAATGACTTTCAAACCGATCTATAATAGGAGGGGTTGAATACCCCTCTTTTTTTATGCTATAATGCTAGAAACCGATAAAATCATGGAAAGAGACAAACTCAAATTGATCGTAAGGAATCTAAAACTTCTGGTTGATG
>Ga0255766_10001905_pt1 | contig 18825 bp, 13 predicted proteins | sample 071ome_23_FD_179966 | JGI IMG/M metagenome (GOLD analysis project Ga0255766, IMG submission 179966) | Coastal salt marsh microbial communities from the Groves Creek Marsh, Skidaway Island, Georgia - 071403BT metaG (version 2) | ecosystem: Environmental > Aquatic > Marine > Intertidal zone >... | reverse complement strand
ATAATATCATAGGAGATATATAAACCATGAGTGAAGTAGCAAAGCTCAAAGAGCAAATTGCAAAATCTCGTGAAGAACTTAAAGCTGCTTTTGATAACCAAGAAGACGGCAAGTACAGTGCTGAAGCTAAAGAGAAAATCAAAGGCCTCAACACAGAACTAGCTGGACTTGTTGATGATTTAAAAGTTGAAGAAGCTAGAGTTCAAAACGAGAAAGCTTTAGAGGTTGATAATGAGCCTGTAAATTCTATACCTAATGCAATGCCTGAGCAAAAAGGTCCACAATCAATTGGGGAACAATTTGCTAATACAGATGCTTATAAAGCATATGTAGAAAAAGGTGTTAAAGGTGTAGATTCTCAAGCAGAATTTAAAACCACATTAAACACAACTGGTTATCCACCAGAGAGCTTAAGAGCTCCTGGAATCCTAGAGACCGCTCTTCGTAATCCAGACAGCGTTATTGGATTGTTTGACCAAATTCAAACATCTCAAAATGCTTATGTTTACTTAGAAGAGACAACTTTTACTAACAATGCAGGTTCTATTGCAGAATCAGGAGACATCTCCGCTTCATTAGAATCAGCACTTGCATTTACAGAAAGAACAGAGTCCATCAGAAAGATGGCTACTTTCTTGCCTGTAACTGACGAGTTGTTAGCAGACGTTGCTGGTATTCAAGGATATGTCAACTCACGTTTATCAACAATGATGAAGTTGAACTTGGACAACCAACTTATCAATGGTGATGGTTCAGCTCCTAATTTAACTGGTGTATTAAACAAATCCGGAATCAATACATTTGATTACGCTTTGCCATATGCTGGAGAATTAGGAAAACTTGGACAAATTTACCAAGCAATTACTGAAATCAGAAAAGACGCTTTCGTCGAACCTGATGCAATAGTAATGCACCCATCAGACTGGTACGACATCGTAACATCTGTCACAGAAGTAGACACAAGCGGTTCTAAGAACCCATTATTTGTGGTTGCTGGTGGCTTTGGTGCCGATGCTGCTCCAAGAATTTGGGGACTAAAAGTCGTTCCTTCAACAGTTATTGCTGCTGGAACAGTACTTGTTGGTAAGTTCAGTGGTGGCGACGCAGCTCAAGTAATTATGAGAGAAGGCGTTGACCTTGCTGTCTCTGACAGCCACAGCGATTTCTTCGCAAAGAACCAATTGGCAATTAGATTAACTATGCGTCTTGGTTTTGCGATTTATCGACCAACAGCATTCTGTACTATTACTAACTTTTAATAGTACTTAAAGTTTATAAAGGGCGGATTTGTATTCGCCCTTTTAAACACTTAATAGGAGAAAAAATGAACTCAAATTTAAATGGATTTGGATTAATACAAAGAGACGAAAAGTTTTTTGAAGATTCTGAAAAAATTTTACAAAGATTTAAAATCAAAGCAACTATGGAAGTTGCTACGGAAGAAGAGGAGTAATGCCTAGAGGCAGACCAAAATCATACAGGATGGGTGGACGAGTTCGTCCTAAAAAGATGAAGCGTGGTGGCCGAGTAAAAGCTAGAAGACGACCTAGGAGAAGATAGATGAACTACGGCAAATACAAACCAAAGAAGAACCCTAAAAAACCAAAAAAGCGTGGGAAGTAGGGTAGGATATATTATTATGTATACAATATTAGATACCAACGTTTATAGACTACCTGACGGAAAAATTTGGAAAGGTGTTCCAGCTGATTTACCAGTAAGTGGTGCAGACCTAATTGCTAAATCTGGACATGAGTATCCAACTGAATGGCTTAAAGAGCAAGGTGCTCTTGATAAACCTAAAAAAGCAGCTCCAGCTAAAAAAGTAGAAGCTGAAAAGGTTGAAGAAAAAGCTGAAGTTAAAGCTCAAGAACCTGCTGAAAATAAAGCCGTTAAAGCTAAAGTAGAAGACAAGTAAATCAGGAGGTCTAACTTATGGCTTTCTGTACAGCTGCAGATGTAGAAACATTTGCTCTTATAGACTTTCATTCTGATTTAGAGAATCATTTAACTAACGAATTAATTCCTGTTGTTCAAGATGCAATAAGAGAATATGTTGGTTATACAGTAGATTATGGCACATATACAGAAACATTTTCTGGAAATCAAACTAGAGAATATTTTTTAGATGAAAGACCTGTAAATACTGTTACTTCTGTAGTCGAAGACGGAACTACATTAACATATGGAAACCAAGAAGATTTTTTATGGTATAAAAATGGTCGAATCAGAAGAATAGGCTCTAGATGGTCATTTGCATACCCAGATAATATTACTGTTACCTATACTGCTGGATATGACACAGGCGGAGGAACAGGGCCTACATTACCTAATGCATTTAGAGTAGTTACTGCAAGAGCAGCTGCTAGGTTACTAGAATCAGCATTAGTTTTATCAGCACAACAAGAACCAAATGAAATAGTTGCACAAAAGCCTAGTGCAGACCAAGTTTCTAACTTTACTGCAACAGACTCTGAATCTGTGGGTGATTACCAGATTAACTATGTAGGTAATATTGGTATGAACTCTGTAGCAGTCCTTTCTGGTGCAGATTTAAATATGTTAGGACAATACAAAAAAAGTTTTTTTATTTAGCTAAAATATAGGCTATGCCTATAAGAAAAGCACCAACACCTGAAGTAGCAAGAAAGATGTTCTTGCAATTTCCTAATAAAAAACTACAGGATTGGGCTGATGAATGGGGATGTACTGCTGAGAGAGTAAGACAAATTAAACTAGAATCTGGTGTTAAATCCAAATACAAACTTGACCTTAATCTAGCTAAAAAAATAGCAGACGATATAGCAACTGGTAAACATACTTTAACTTCTTTAGAACTATATGAAGACTTACCTATTGGTAGAGATGCTTTTATGACTTGGATGCGTAAAAATGCTGAAGTTGAAAACATGATAGTTGAAGCACAAAATTTAGCTAAAAGTAAAAGGCTAAATCCTACCAATAAGATATGTAAAAAATGCAATGTAGAAAAAGACACTTCACACTTTAATAAAAGCCAACAATATGCTGATGGATACGTACCTTATTGTTCTACATGCCTAACTAAAACTGGTAGTAAAGTATCAAACGAAAATAAATTATGTTTATTATGTAAAAAAGAAAAGTCTAGAAGTTCTTTTACTAGAAATAGAAAGTATAAAGATGGGCTTGTTCCTTTTTGCAAAGTATGTAAGTCTAAATCAAGAAGACTTAAAAGAAGTATTAACACTAAAGTAGCTGATACCATAAATTAATAATTCTACTGTTAAAGTGTTGATATGGTCGGAAAATTAACCACACGCTTATATACAGACACAATCAATGTTCAAACTATGGATGATACCGCTTTGGATGAAAGAGGTCTTGAATCTAATTCATGGGTTACATCATTAACTAATGTTAAATGTCACATACAAGACTTAGGTAGTGTAGAGAACAGAAGTGGTCAAAACACTATATTAACAAACTTTATAATAAGTTGCCCAGGAGATGTAAATATAAAAGCAGACATGAGATTACAAGATACTGTAGATACAACTAAATATTATGAAATAGATGGTGTAAGGAAATCAACTACTAGAGATAATCGAGTATTGGGGGTCATAGTTACTTGTCATAGATTTGACTAATGGCATATAGACCAGGCCAGTATGTAAAAGAATTTTTTAAATCTGGTGGATTTGCTCTTACTGATAAAAGTCCTAGCTATGGTCCAGGTAAGATACCTTTATTTAAATCTTTACGTAATCTACCTAGAAAAGAATTACTTTATGCAGTAGGTTACAACCTATCAACATTAGGAGCTTTTGGTGTAGATTTTGCTGCTTTAGGTTCTGTACCTTACTTAGTAGGTCAGTACGCAAACAATCTTAATGCTATAAAGAAAAACTTCAGAAATCCAACTAATGTATTAGGCGGTCAAATACTTAGTCGTCAAAAATTATTAGGTGCTGCAAAATTAGTAGGTAAAATGAGACCTGCTGTTCAGGGTGCTTTAAAAACTAATACACCAATAGATAGAGCTACAAACATTATTATAGGTAGAGAAACTTCTGCTTTATTAAAACAAGCTAGGTCTGTTGGTTCTGGTGGTATAGTCATGAGTTTAATTCAGGAAATAAATCCTAAACGTATGGACAATATTCTTTTAAATCAAGCGCAGCTTCCAGGAAAAGGTAATGTTTTTATAGCATGGCGTAACAGAACATTTGCTGACGCATATACAAATGCACCTAATCCATTTACAGATAACCCAATTATGCAAGTTATGAGTAGGGGTAAAAATAGAAAAATAGTTGCTCAGAATGTTCGTGATGGAAAGGTAGGTAGAAGAATTTTTGATGGAATTACTTTTGAGCAACCATCTGAACTTCCTATAAGTATTGATAGAGTTCTTTCAAAAATGGGTATTGCAGATGCAGATATTTTAGATAAAGGTATGAGCGGCACTCAAAAAAGATTAGCTAATACATTGGATAATGCTATTGCAAATCATAGATATCAAGATGATGCAAGAGTTATGTCACTTCCTCAAAAAGCTAGAACAGAATTGATGAGAGAGAATGAATACAATAAAGTTAATCAACTCATAGCTTTTACACAAACACGTAATTATAAAGAGTTAGGTAGTAAAGGTAATATTCTTACCCCTAGAAATCCTAAAGTAACTGAGAAAGACCCAGTAACTGGTGTAAGAAGAGCTACTAAAGAAGACAATATTCATATTAATAAAATTACTGGTGGTGTTACAACATCTGAAATGAGAAAACAACAAGCTTTGTTAAGAAATGATTTTTTAGGTAGCTTAAAAACAGATATTGGAATGATTGGTGCAAATCCTTCACAATTGTTTTTAAATAATGATGGATTAAAAGAATTGCAAGCATTTCTGCAAGCATTTGGGCATATGGCATCAGACCAAGTTCTTAAAGGAGTAAATGGACCCACTAATGCTGCTAGATATTTAGCGCAAGCAATAACAACTATAAATCACGATGTAATAGGTAAAGAAATAGTAGGTAGGGCTGGAGAACGTGTAGCTATCAAAAGATTTTCTAATTGGCTTATCCAAAATGGATATCAACAAACTGGTGGAATACTTGGACAAATGATTAACTTTGACAGAGGCAGAAATAAAGTTAGTACAGGAGCTTTTGCAGTTAGGACGTCAGAAGCAATAACTATAAATGCTTATAACAAAGCTGACCAAATTACAAAATATGTAGCTAATCATTCATCAAATATTACAGAAGCTAGGTTTAGACCAGCTGGTGCACCCTTTTATGAATCTGATTATTTAAAAGAAGTTACTTTAAATGCAAATAGTAAAAACGGTATAAAAGCTTTAAGAATGCACTCTACAAAAGATTTTACTGTCACAGATAGTATGGTTAATAATATTTATCATGGAGTCAATCCACCAAAAGGTACATCACTAGGATTAGGTGGAAACATATCTTATATGGATATGGTTACGGGTAAAGTTCCTGGTGTAAAAATTGAATTTGATTCAAAGGGAAATCCTAAAGTTGTAAGCAATGTTAGATATACAAGTAAAATGGGTGTTAAAGCTCGTGCTTTTGCAAATGATAGTGATTTACTATACGGTAAAGATTTAAATTGGTGGAATAAAAAATTAAAAACCTTACATAACAATTATGTAAGTGTTGCTAAGAATTCTCAAACTTATGCTTTGTTAGAATCAGCAATAAAAGGTCACGGTAAAAAAGGCGGAAATAAATTATTTAAAGAAGCTGAAAGAGCCCTGCTTAAAAATACTGCAGGATTTCAAGATGACAGTGATTTATTAGAATATATATTTGGTACTTTTGAATATAACATTGGGGGTAAAAAAGGCGGAAATATAGAAAAAAGAGGATTGACTACTTTTGCTAATCCTGCTTTTGACGAAACTGCAAAGAAAGGTGCTAGGTCTCAAAAAGTCAGAACTTCTCATAACTATGTTCCTACAAGAATACAAGTTCAAAAATCTATTCATATGCACAGAATGGAAAGAAATGGTAAAAACGAAAATGATGGAACTGAGTTCTTATTTAGATATTCTGTTTCTGCTGGTGGTATAAGTCCTAAATCCAAATATGCAGATGGTATTAGAGATATATTTTCTATTGAATTTGGTGGTCCTGCTCATGATAGAAACTACAGTTTAGATGCAAGAACTGACGGAATGTTTTATTTGCCTTCTAACTTTATGGGTAAAGCAGGAACTAAAGCAGCAGCATTTTTTGGAATTTTTGATACAGGTGGTGGTTCTTTTACTGCTACTGCTGCTGGTAGAAGAGGTACCTTCAAAATGGTTAGTTCTGTTTCAGGAACACAACAGATAGTTAGCCCTTATGATATTGCAGACAATACTAAAGGTGGACAAAAAGTTAGACGTAACTTGAAAAAAGAAGAACAAAAACTTAAGAAGAACCGTAGAGACGGTATTAGAAGAGTTTTACAGTTAGAAAAAGATTTTAAACAATTAGTACAAAATAAAAAAGGTGCTTTAAGACATGGCGATATGGCTGCTGAAGCTCGTATAGCGATGGGTAGGAGTTTAGCTTTATTTAGGCAATCTGGAGCTGTAGGTACAGTAAGAGCACAAGATGTATTTAGGATGATGGATAATAATCAAAAATTAGATTTAGGTATTGATGGTCCAATGATAGATAGAGAAACTGGAAGATTAGATGTGGACAGATTTTCAGTCACTATTGATGGCTCGACTAGAAGTATAGCTAACTTTGCAGAAATAAATCAAAGCAAACTAGGTTATTACGGGAAAAGAGAAAGAGTTCAATTAGGTGAACTTTCTGGTCAAAGCAATACTGCTGATGCTTCTTATGCTCATGGTACAGGTGCAAATCCTAAAACTAAATTTTATGGAACATTTTATCAAAACATGGCTAATGGCGGTGTTGTAAGTGGAGAAATGCCTGTACTTAATTTAAATGAAGGTGACTTACAAAGTATGGCTAGTATATTTAAAAATCCATTTACTGGTAAAACTGACCTTAGAAGAATGGAAAAATTTACTGGAATACCTAGCAGTACTTTGGCTAAGTTAGGTCATAAGAATGAAGGTGACAGAATATTTTTAGAAAAGTTTGGATTTAACTTAAGTCAAAATCTAAATCCAGCTGATGACCCAAAAATAAAAGCAATATTAGAAAATAGTTGGGACGGATTTGTTACATCGTTTAATTTAGCAAAAGCACATGGTGGTCCATTTAGAGGGCCAAGAGGTGGTTACATTTCATTAAATGACCCAAGACATCCTATTAATGAGTATCAAAGAATATTTTTAGGACAAGATTTTATACACGGTTTAAATTTTGAACTTCAAAGAATAATGAATAATACATTAGATGGTGTTATAAAAAGTGCAGATTCTAACACTCAAAGAATTATAAAAGCTGCTATTACAGAAGCGGCAAGAAAAGAAACACTAAAGTTTCAAAATAGACACAATAGTTTATTCTTTAAAAATATTAACGCACTAGATGGTAGTGAAGATGCATTTAGGAGTCTACTTCAATCACAAGCTTATAGCGTTGAAAGAGCAAAAATTAATGCACATACAGCTGCAAGTTATATTGCTAAAAGATATAAAGAAAAAGCAAGAGTTGATAGAAACGTTATAGAACAATACTACAATGCAAATCCAGATAAAATTGATTGGTCAAGCGTTCATTCTGCAAATATTGTATATTCACCCGATAGAGACATCTATGAAGCACACATAATTGAAAAGGACATAGATGGAAAAACAATAAGAACAGTTAAAGAAACAGATTTAATGTTTGACGGTACTACAGGTGAGGTAAGAGGACTAGGTGACTTAGAGCAACGTTTACTTGATTATTATGACCCAGGAACTCAAGCCTTAAGAGACTTTGCTACAAATCCAATGAGAGGCGCAGAAAAAGTAGTAAGTGCAACAGGTGGTTCCATAATTACATCACACAATGCAAATATACTCAGAGACAGGTTATTATCTGACGATACATTGATGAGTCAATATGTCGCAAACTTTGGTGACGAGGTAATAAATGATTTTATAAATGCAAGTTCTGGTGGTACTTTAGCAGATGAATTAACAGGTAGTGTTCAAGCACTAGCTGCATCTCATATGGATGACTTAAGTATTAAAACAGTAAATACTACAGCACCACAATATGGAAAAAGTTACATAGAAGAATTAGGAGTTAAAAATGCAACAAGAAATGCTTTAGAGGTTTCAGGGAACAAAAGAGTTAAAAGTGTTTTATCTGGTTCTGAAAGCATGTCTCCTTTTATGCTGGGTCAAACATTTTGGCAAGGAAGAAGAAATGTTAAAGGTGACCCTAGAAGTGCTGCTCAATTATTAGCAGGTATTCTAAATTCAGGAACTAGAAGTGGTTATTTCGCAAATGATTATGATAGAGCTACATTTTTAAAAGGTGTTTATCACCACGCTATAAGTAGGCCAGTAGCAAAAGGTGCTGTAAAAGATGACGGTGCAAAGTGGATATATGGTGTAACACCACAAAATATAGATGCTTTATCTCATCAAGATAATTTACCTGAATCATTTAAATTAATTGAAGGTACTTTTTCACTATTCCCTTCTTTTAACTTAAACAAAAAAATGGTTAAATCTAACACTATTAAGGATGTTACTTTTATGAATATTATGGACTTTAAAAAATTACAGAAAGAAATTATGGATACTTATCCAGATAATGTTTTTGATTTTGGTGGACAAGTATTTAGAGACTCTGATGGAAACCCACTGTTTAAAATAACACCTAGTTGGTAATCAATTGATATTATTATAACATGCCAACTACAGGACAACCCGTACCGCCAGACGCGGAAATTATATTCAGAAAGTTTTTATTATCTAAAACTTCTATTACTGATTTAGTAAATACAAGAATATCTACTAGATTACCTAGAGATGCACAATTACCTTTTATAGTTTTTGTTAGAGCAGGTGGTATTTTAATAAGACCATCATCACAAGCTCATATTCAATCAGCTATTTTTCCTATTATTGCTTATGCAGGACAGTGGGGTAGTGATGGTACCAAAGCAAATCCTGATTATGGTGGTGCTATGGAATTAGCAAATACAATAATTCAAGAATGTTTCAATATGGAAAACGAATATATAACTACTGATGATTCAACAACTAGAGCAAAAATTTATGGTTTTGATATTATTCAAATGCCAACAAGAGTAGAAGAAGTAGCTAGCGGATTAGGCAGATACGACTTTTCAGTAGGTATGACATATCGTGCAGTTTAAACTTAGAAAATACCACAAAAATTCAAAAGGTAATATACCATTTAACATTATGAGTAAAAAGATGAAGATTAAAGTGAGTCCTTTGTTTTCAAAGGCAGATACTGTGCGTGACACAGTGACTGGTCTTACTTTTACAAGTAAAGAATGGGTAGAGGTTGATGTCAAAGATGGAGAAAGACTTGTTAAAAATAACATGAACATCTTTATCGTTGATGATGAGTCAGTGGAAGACAATGAAGCTGATTCAAACATTGGAGACGACACTGTAGATTCCTCTCAAGAGGATATCTTCGAAGATATAGTAACAGAAGAAGAATAGCAGGAGTAGTTAAATGGCAACTTATACAAGCGGTGCGATTAATGAAGTATTAATCGGTACTGGTGTACTTTATGTAGGCGCTAGAAGCTCATCCGTAGTATATCCAGGTGATGACGCAGCAGGTAACTGGGAAGCGGTCTCCACAGCATGGTCTGGTTGGAGAGATATTGGATATTCTGAAGACGGTTGGACTCTTGAAATGGATAGAACATTTGAAGACATTCTAGTAGCAGAAGAAGTAGACCCAATTAAAACAATTAAGACTGCTCAGGAAGCAAGATTAATGGGTGAACTTTCACAAGCATCACTCCAAAACTTGTCAATAGCTATGGGACAAACAGACGCATATGTTGACGAAGACGCAACAACAGACGGTGACTCAGCCGATACAGGCTTAGCTGCTGGTTACGATGTTGTCTTCGCACCTATCACTGACTCTTACAGCGAATTATCAGGATTGTTAATCGTTGAAGGACCAGCAGGTGCAGACAGACACGTTGAAATGCCAAGAATGGTATCTGTAGGTGCATTCTCAATGTCTCATGCTAAGGCACCACAAAAAGTGGTTGTAGCAACTGAGTTTAAGTTGTTAGTGCCTGATTCAACAGTTAACGTTGGAAGTACAGGTGGTAAATATCACCTTTTCAGAATTGTTGATAACACTAACGACAGTACAACATTTGATGTCAACTAATAGTTGATATAAGTATTAGATTACGAATAGGAGATAGGTCGGTATGGTCGACAAAAAATACAAGGATTTTGACGCAGCTGTAAACGAAGCTGACGGCGAACCAATTAAATTCAAAATTGCCGGTAATGAATATCAGTTACCTGGACAATTACCAGCTCGTGTAGTTCTTACTCAAATGAGATACATGGACGAATCTGGAGCTATGGATGCAAATCAATTACCTGTATGGCTAGAGTCATTAGTAGGTAAAGATAATCTAGATGAAATGCTAGATGCAGGTGCAACATGGCCACAATTAGATTCACTATTACAATTCTTATTAGAAGCATATAACATCTCAGATGAAGAAGAAGCTGAAGTCGATGTAGAAGGTGAAGCAGACCCAAAAGCATAAGTTTTTCTCTTAATGACATAATTGAGAGATGGAACGGTGTCGAAGCTGATTACCTTCGCTGGTATAAAATAGAAGAACCCTTAGAAATATCATGGAGAAAGTTTATGGTACTGCTTTCGGGTTTGCCATTTGATAAGTCTATATTTCTTGCACCATTTTATGAAGCGTATTTAGAATCAGAAGAAATGGACGATATTGAAGGAGGTGATATAAACAGAAAATATTCTTCTTCTAGTTATAAAAAAGAATTAGACAGGAAAGCCAACAGAACCAGTAAACCACGTAGTAGGATATCATTAGACGATTTTATTGCCCAGTCTGATGGGCTAGGGAATAAAACGACCCTTAAAAATATTTCTAAAGAAGAGTAACACATGGCAGCAGTAGACGCATTTAAAGTACGTGCAGTAATCGAAGCAGGTTACGATAAAAATTCACTTAGACGTGCTAATAATGAAATAGCTACTTCTTTTAATTCTCTTAGAACGAGAATGAGCAGAGTTGCTTCAGCAGCTCAAGCATCACAAACAATTTTTATGACCACAGGTGCTGGTATTGTTGCAGCATTTGGTGCAGGTGCAATGGCAGCTGCTTCATTCGAAGAGCAGTTTGTTAGAGTAAAGAAAACCTTAGACATAAAAGGCGAGACTGCTCAAATAGAAAAATCTTTTGACAATATAGGTAAAAAACTTCGTGACTTAACTAAACAATCACCTGTCACAACAGATGCAATTACAGAGATAGCTGCAGTTGGTGGTCAGTTAGGTGTTGCTGCTAGTGACATAGTTGCTTTTACAAATACAATACAAAAACTTACAGTAGCAACAAACTTATCCGCAGAAAATGCTTCTATGGCTATGTCCAGACTTCAAGAAATTACTGGTAGTTCTGTAGAAGAATTAGATAACTTAGGTTCTTCTCTTGTTGCTTTGGGTAACAACTTTGCTGCTCAAGAATCAGAAATTGTAAATGCTGCTATGCAGATTGCTACATCTACTGCTCAAATAAAAGGAGAGATGAATGATGCTGCTGTTGATGCATTAGCATTCGCAACTGCTTTACGAGCTATAGGTCAGCCATCACAAGCTGGTGCTACTGCAATAGTTAGGTTAATGTCAGAGCTTTCAGAAGCTATGGCTCAAGGTGGAGATAACCTACAATTATTTGCAAAAGTTGCAAGAATGTCTGTTCCTGCTTTTGAACAGTTATATAGTTTAGATTCTAGCCAAGCTGTTGCTGCCTTTATTAAAGGATTAGATGATACAAGCAGTGTTGGTTTAACTAATATTAGTGTTTTACAAAAATTAGGATTAGGACAAGTAAGAACACAAAAAGCTATATTAGCTTTGGCTAAAGCAAACGACACATTGTTCAGTGCATTAGAAACTGCAAACCAAGCTTACAGAGAAAACAATGCTTTGACTGAAGAAGCAGAAAGAAGATACGAAACTTTATTTTCCGAATTAGCAAAAGGTAAAAACATACTAAAAGCTGAGTTTATTGATTTTGGTTTAGATAAATTAGATGGCGCTAAAAAAATTGTTAAAGATTTAAACAACATATTATTTATAACAACTAGAACTGCTTTAAATCTAGCAGATGGTTTCACTAGAACAATAATCCCTGTAATGGGTATTGTTGCAGCTTTTAAATCAGTAAGAGCTTCTGTTAGTGCTGCTGCTACTGATATGAGAATGTTTGCTGAATTGTCAAATAGAGCAACTATAGCTGGCGCTACAATGGCTACTAAATATAATACAGGTAAAAAAGGTGCAGGAAGATTTAGTGCTTCTAATGTACTATCTTACAGCACGGGAGAAGATGGTACTCAAGTAGACCCAATGCTAGCAAGAGCAATGGTTCCTAGAAGTTTTATTTCCAATAGACTTGGACTTCCTTTTAATACTTTAGGTCCTCAAGGCATGAAAGAAAGATTAAGTAGCCTTGGTATTGGTAAGAGATTCTCTATGAGAGCATTAGATACATTAGCTCAACCTCAGTTAGTAGAACAAATATTTGGTGGAAATGTTCCTGCATCTTTATTAATGAGTAGCGACAAAATGATGGACGCTCAAATGACACAAAAAGGTAGAGACCAAATGGCCAAACTTCGTAAGCAGTACATGGCTGGGGAAATGAAAAAAGCTGCTTTTCAAGAAAAACAAAATGCCATTTTGACACAAAATATGGCTAAAAAAGGTATTGAAAAGAGAATGCTAGATGCTTCATACTCTCAAGATTACTTTACAAGATTTAGTAGAGAAACTGCTTTTGGTGGTGTGAAAACTTATATGCCAACTGCAATGGGACAAGCACAAGCTAGAGGTTCATTGCTAAGAGCTCAAATGAGAACACTACCTCGTGAAGGAGCTATAAAAGCTATGCAGATGGGAGTAAAAGGTCTTGATAAGATGCAAGGTGCACAATTACTTGATAAAAGCATAAATAAAGTAAAAGTATTTGGTAAACAAATTACTTCTTTAGGTCAAAAGTCTATGATGATGGGTAAAAATTTAAAAATTGGTTTAACAGATAACTTACAAAAAGCTTCAAGCAAATTTAAAGAATTTACTAAAGGATACAGCTTTATATTTAGAGGACTTAAAGATTTTACAAAAATGTTTCTTGGTGGATTTGTAGATGGAATAAAAGATATAGGAATTGCATTTAAAAATAAATTCGGAAAACAAGTTACTGACATCATGTCAAGACTTAAAACCCGAGTCAAAAATGTTATGTCCAGCATAAATACTGGTATTTCAAAAGCATCAGAATCAGCAAAGAAATTTGGAGATAGATTTACTTCTGTTATGCCAAAAGTTAATGAACAAGCTAAAAGCTTTATTACAAGAATTAATAGCGGTTTGTCAAAAGCTTCAGCATTAGTTAAAAATCTTGGTAATCAGTTTAAATCTACATTTTTAAATTTCGCAAGTAGTCTTAGTGCTACTTTTAAAATGATATTTAACGGTTTACGTGATTTTGCTCAATTATGGATTAATGGATTTAAAGATGGTATTCAAGGAATAGGTAGATTCTTTAGAAACAACTTTGGTTTTATATTTAGAGGACTTAGAGATTTTGGAAAACTTTGGATTGATGGATTAAAAGATGGGATTCAAGGAATAGGTACATTCTTTAAAAACAATTTTGGTTTTGTGTTTAGAGGTCTAAAACAGTTTGCACAACTTTGGATTAATGGATTTAAAGATAGCATTTCTGCTTTAGCTACATTCTTTAAAAACAATTTTGGTTTTGTCTTTAGAGGTTTAAGAGATTTTGCTAAGTTATGGATTGGTGGATTTAAAGATGGAATAACAGCTTTACTTGCTCCAATTAATAATCTTTTAAGAAGAATGGGAACAGGTTTGGCTTCTGTTGTGCAAAAAGCTAAAACATCTTCAATGTTTGATTTTAAAGGTCTAGCTAAATATAATAATTCTCTTAATAAAACTGTTTCATTACTTAAAAAAGTACAAGCTACTCAATTAGCTACGTTGGTTAAAGGTCGTGCTGGTGAAGGAGATGAAGCCATCCCAACCTTAATGCATAGAATAAGAGGAAGAGCTTCTAGTGCTATGGGCAGACTTCGTGGACTAAGACCTGAAGTAACATTTGAACAGGGAGTAAAGAGAGGTGGTTTTACAGGTGCAGCAATAGATAAAATTAATAGTGGTATTAAAAAACTTGAATCTATGCAAGTCAAATCTCAAGCAAGAATTAATCAACGTCAAAAGATGTATGATGATTTAGCCATCTTTAGACAAGACATGAAGAATAAAGGTGCTTTAACTTATAAACAAATTATTGACAATCAAATCAAGTCACTACTAAAGAGAAATCAAGCTGAAACAGGTATAGACCCGGCAAGTCTTACAAAACGTCAAATGAGAAAATTTAGAGGAGCTGCTCTTGGTGGAAGAATGGGTGCTTTTGAAGACCATATATCAGAGCTAAGAAAAAGAGCAGAAACAACTAAAGATTTAACAGCAGAAGAATTACAGCTTCTAGATGCTACAGAAAAAGCAAGAGCAGGTATGGGTAGATTTACAAGTGCTCTAAAAGGAATGGCACTTGCAGCTGGTAAACTTATATTCCAGCTACTTGCATTCCAAGCATTATTTGCTTTTGTAGCCAAGATGGGAGCAAAAGCTAGAGGTGTAGAAGAATTTGGTGTTGCATTAGGTAGTGTTTCTGAAAAGCTAAGAGAAATACAAATGGAAACTGTTAAGCTTAACCAATTAACTGCTGAAGGAGGAGTCTTAGAAGGAATAACCGATGCTGCTACTTTAGAAGCAGCAATGAAGAAAGTTGATGATATTAAAAATCAATTAGATAAATCTAAGAGAGATGCTGCTACAGAAATAGGTACATCTTTTGTAAATGACATAATTATTGCAGGAACTGGTAACCAAGGTTCTGTACTTGAAAGTTTAATAAAATTTGAAATGCTAGCTTTTGATAGAAGTAAAGACCAAGTAACTAAGGATATTGGAAGTGCTGTTGGTAATGTATTATTAAATGCAATTGACCCAGAAGTACTAAGAGCAAATTCTAATAAATTGCCAAGTGTTGAAGATGTCATAAATTCTGTATTGTTTTCTGGTAAAGAGCTAGGAAAAGATGTAAATATACCATCTAATATATTTGATGGAGTGTCTTCAGCTATATTAATAGGACTCCAAGATTCTATAGGTAAGTCTGTTTCGGGACAAGATTTGATTCGTATGCTTGGTGTTGACGATATAACTGACCCTACTGTAATGGGTGAATTAGTGCAAGACTTTAATGCATGGGGTAGAAAGTTTGGTGCGAATGCTGACATAATTGGAATGATTATGGGAGATTCAGATGATATTGCAGCATATGGACCACTAAAACAATTAAATAAAATATTTGATAGCGTTAAATCAGAAATTGAAGATGCAGGATTAGTTTATGACGATGCTGAAATTGCTAAATTTACATTAGATTTAGTACAAGCTATGTCTACAGCTGAAGGTGTTATAGGAATGTCTCTTGGAGGTATAAGAGATAATTTTAATGCTACTTTAAATGAAAATTCACAAATAGGAAAACAAGTTAAAGAGTTTATGAAGAACAGACTTCAAGACTTTAGAGATACAGGGCTTGTTTCTGAAGCAGAGATAAAAAGAGCAGGAAATAATTACACTGCAATATCTAATTTATATTTGAAGAGCTACGATAGATTTGCGCAAGCTTCAAAACTTACTTCAGATAAACTACAAGCAGAATTAGGAATAACAGAATCAGCAGCTTTACAATTAGCTGCAAGACTTGACCAAGCATTTAAAGAGACAAGAAAATCATTAGTCAACTTAGCATCACCACTTCCTGATGATGCATTTGAAGATATGACAGCTTTAGATGTTCTTATGGAAACTATCAAGAAAAATGCTGCTCAAACTAAATTTGAAAAAGTTACAACAATGTTAGGAGATTTAGGTAAACCTGTTTTAGCTGCTGAATTAGGAAAAATGGGACCAGGCGCTCTTGATATGGCAGAACAATTCCTTAACAACCCAGCTCTTGCAGCTGCACAAGAAATATATTTAAGAAGTTTAGGTGGTGCAGATTATGTTTCTGAAATTGTACCCGATGAAGCAGAAGGAGCAGATGCTAAAAGATTAGAAGAAATGGGTTATGTTCTTGGTGAAAGGTCTGTAGACGGTATTCTTCAAGGACTTGATGATAAGGCAGATGAAGTATCTGAAGCATTCTCTAGCATATTAATGAAAGCTTTTGACGGAGCTGTTAAGTTATTTATAATTCGTTCTCCTTCTCAGTTAATGAGACTAAGAATTGGTCAACCAATGATTGATGGTGTTATTGTTGGTATAGAAGATGGTGAATTAAAACTTAAAGATACATTTAATAACATTCTTAAAAGAGCAACTGCCGATGCAGAAATACCTGACATAAAAGGTATCTATAAAGGCACAACAGTTGACTATGCTGGATTACAAAATATTGTTGCAAGTAAGAGTGAGTTTGCTCCTAATAAGTTCTTAGCAGGAGGATTATTAAAAGCATTAGGAACTGAATTTGCTATGAGTTTAGATATGTTTGCAGAAAAATTATCTAAGTCTTATGGAACAGCTGTTAGTAGAATGCAAGAGGCTTTCCAAATTATTACAGATGTTACCAGAGCTGAAAGAGCACAAGTTTCTCAAGCTAGAAACTTAGTTACTGCTAAACAACAATATGCAGCAACATTAAGAAGAGAAGCTACTTTAACTGAAAGACTAGAAAAAGCTAAAGAAAACTTAATTAAACTTGAAGTAGAAGGAATGCAGGGCAATATAACTGCTAAAGAAAGAATTGGCGTTCTTCAAAGAGAACTAGATTTAACTGAAAGAAAGCGTAGGTTAGATAAAGAATTTACTGCTAGAGAAGCATTAGACATACAAGCTCAAGAAAAGAAAGTTGCTGAGCTAGGAAGAATGTTTAACTTAGGAATAGTTTCAGCATTAGAAGTTGAAGCAGAACAAGATGCTCTAAGAGAAATGAAAGGTGAGTTTAAGTCAGACACTGAAAAAGAATTATTCTTACTTGAATATGCAGAAGCTATAGACGCTAAAGAAGAATATGAAAAACAAATACTTGAAACATCACCTGAATTATTACAGGCTAGAGAAACATATATTGGTTTACTTGATGAACAAAAATTAATCCAACTTGATATACAAGACGGTGCTAATTCTATAGCAGAAGCAGAGGAAGCAGTAGCTGCTGGTGTGTTAGCAGTTGAACAAGCTTATGCAGTGTTTAAAGAAAAAGCACCAGAGTATCAAGCTGAAATAGAAGCATTAGATGGTGCATTTGGTGCTGTAAATACAAGAGTTGGAGAATTAATAGAGACAATAACACATTTATCTGCTGATGGAACATTTGACTTTAGTGGACTTAAAACACAAATATCTGATACAGTACAAGATTTAAGTGAATTACTATTCGCAAAAGAATTAGATGAAATGATGGACATGGGTGGATTAAACAACTTTAGCCAAATGTACATGAACGCAGTACAAGCTGCAGTTGGTGGAACTGTTAATGAAGGAAAAACATTCGGTCAATTAATGGATGCAGGATTGCTGGGTGTTAGTGAAAACCCAATATTTATGGACTTGTACAAATCTCTTGGGGGTAGAAGAGGAAAGGAAATTACAGACTTATCTAATATAACAAAATTTTCCGAATACTTTACTGATGCAGACAATACAAGAAAATATATGCAAAAGTCTGGTGACGCATTAGCCACTACTGGTTATGCTGGAGCTTTTACAAGATTAGTAAACTCTATGGGTGTAGGTACCTTTACAGATAGTGAAGGTGCATTAAACTTTTCTATTACTAATGCAGAAGCTATTAGTAAAGGATTAAGTAAAGAACTAATGGCTATGGGATTAACAGGTATGCAAGACCAAGCATATAAACAAGCTTTGAACTTATTCCTTGAAGGAGAACGTGCTTCTAGGTCTGGACCTATTGTAGATGAATTCTTTAATGAAGATGACAAAGATGGAAGTGGTTTTGGTACTCAAGGAACTGGTAAAACTAATATCAATATAAATGTTGATTCTAATAATGCAGGATTTAATTTCTCAAATTGGCTTAATGATAAACTTGCCAATGCTGCTGGTTCTTTTACAGGTTTTGGATATGTTCCCGGTGGAATGATGGGATTAAGAACTAAAGGATTTAAAATGGGTGGAAGAGTTCCTGATATGACACACATTAAACCTAAAAAATATGCAATGGGTGGAAGAGATAATTTAATGAGAAGAGCACTTGTTGGAGAGTACGGACCTGAAGAAGTAAGATTTGTTCCAGGTTCTGGATTTTTAGTAAAACCATTAACTCACGGAGGACGTGGTAATAATACAGTAGTGGAAAATCTATCAGTAAATGTTACTGGTGTACCAGCTGACCCATCACAAGCTAGAAAAGCTGCAATTGAAATTAGAAAAGCACTTTCTAGACTTGACAGGGAAGGAAGTACAGGTGGTAGCGTGAGGAGAAATTAATGGCTTACCAAGTTCATATAGGCAGACTTTCAATGACTTCGCCGCAAGCATTACAACATAGTGCTGGCTCAGA
>Ga0255766_10001885_pt1 | contig 18911 bp, 22 predicted proteins | sample 071ome_23_FD_179966 | JGI IMG/M metagenome (GOLD analysis project Ga0255766, IMG submission 179966) | Coastal salt marsh microbial communities from the Groves Creek Marsh, Skidaway Island, Georgia - 071403BT metaG (version 2) | ecosystem: Environmental > Aquatic > Marine > Intertidal zone >... | reverse complement strand
ACATGATATTCCGTTGGTTGTACGTCACAAACAAAACTTTGTTGTAGATGGATTACCAGTAGATGACTTGCCAGTACGTCCAAGTACAGCATTTATCTTTACTGAAGATGATACAAGCATTACATACAGAACAATTAGTTTTGGTACTACAATTACAGATGGTTTCCAACTTGATGGATTAGGCAACAAACGTGTTGTTACATTTGATGCTAACTATAGATATATCGACTTAACTGTTGATCAAGATGTTATTGCAAACATAGAAACTATCAACGGTGCAGTCACTGCTCCAAGTCTTACAATTGATCCAAACTATACAGACTTGATTGCAGCAGCAGGTGCTAGTGGTGCAAACACATTAGGTGCTACTGTAGGTGACAGATTTATTGCTATCAATGCACTGGATAACGATGGCAAAGCTAGAATTGCAAATAACGATATGTTGATGACATGGGGTGGTAAGGTACATCTTATTACAGGTTATGCTGAATATGAATACGATGACGGTATTGGTTCCACTGAAACTATTGGTATTATACAAATTGCGGATGTTTCTGGCACTGACGTAAATTGGCCAGCTACAGCAAGCGGCCTTGCAATAAGTTTAACAAACAGTAGAGGTGTTACACTAAAAGCAGGTTTAGCAGCAGGCGAACCAGCACAGATCACAGTTAACATTTCAACATGTCGTGCAACAGGACACGATATGTTGGATATTGGTGTTGGTGGTTACAACACTGCTAACTACCCAGAACGTATTTTTGGTAAGCCTTTTGGTACAAGTGCAACAAGCACAAGTGATGCGTTTGACGAAAACGGAACAAGGAGTGCTGCACAAGCTCAAGAACGTAGAAAAGGGCGTGTGTTTACTGTTATGACAGACCAAGATGGTTTCTTCCGTGTTGGTAGATTCTTTACAGTTGACCAAGGTACTGGTAGTGTTACATTTAACGCTGCACTTGTTCTTACAAACATTGACGGTATTGGTTTCAAACGTGGTGTGCGTGTTAACGAGTTTAGCAACGATGACACATTTACAGATCCAAAAGGTGATGCAGTACCAACACAAACCGCAGTTGAGAATTATATCAACTACAGATTAGGGTTTGACAGAGATGGCGCATTAACAGCAAGTAAAATTGGTCCAGGTGTTATGTCACTAGGTGGTCCTGGATTTAGTCAGACACCAATGGAAGATGACATGAGCTTGGGTGGATTTAGAATTACTAACCTAGCTACTCCGGTAGCAGGCAGTGATGCAGCAACCAAAGACTACATTGATAACAAAACAGACGAATTAAACGACATTGGCGATGTTACAATCACAGGTTCAGGTGGTTTAATGAGTGCTCAACTGTTAACATTTACAGGTACTGGACAAAACAGTGAAAATGCAGAAGTAGTTGGCGATGTTACATTTACAAGAACTGCTGCTAACGAGTTGACAACCGCTATTACCAGCGGAAGTATCATAAATGCAGATGTGAACGCATCAGCAGGTATAGTGCAAAGTAAACTAGCAATGAATGCTGCAACAACTAGAGCAAATGCTACAGGTATTACACAAGCAGATAGAGGTCTTGCAAGTTTTAACAGCACCGAATTCACAGCAACAGATGGTTGGATATCATTAGCAAACGGTGGTATTGCTAACGCTAAACTAGCAAACGATGATATTACTATAGGTACCACAAGTATTGCACTTGGAGGTAGTAGTACAAGTTTAGCAGGTATGACAGGTATTGCATTTACAAGTGGAGCAATAAGTGGTACGACAAACTGGACTGCAACAGGTAACTTTAGCAACGTTGGTACACTTGATCATACAGGTGAAATCAAAGGCCCAGGAAATGGCGGTGGTTCTGATAATGGTGTAAGTTTAGGTAGAAGCACACATAGATACAACACTGTTTGGGCAACTACATTTAATGGTACTGCTACAGAAGCATTATACGCAGACTTAGCAGAAAACTATTTAGGTGATGCTGATTACGAACCAGGAACAGTAGTTGTGTTTGGTGGCGATGCAGAAGTTACTGTATGTACTGCTAAAGGACAAACCAGTGTTGCAGGTATAGTAACAACCAATCCAGCACACTTAATGAACAGTGCATTACAAGGCGACCACGTAGTTGGTGTAGCATTACAAGGTAGAGTACCATGTAGAGTAATAGGTAGTGTCAAAAAAGGTGATATGCTGGTTACAAGTGCCATACCAGGTTATGCAATGGTTAATAACTCACCCGGAGTAGGACAAGTGCTTGGTAAAGCAGTTGGCACCAAAGACGATGAAGATAGAGGCATCGTTGAAGTAGTGGTAGGGAGAGTATAATGGCTATTCAAGTAATCAACGTTGGTACAAAAGCAAATGGCGGAGGGGGCGATCCTCTCCGCGATGCAATGATTAAAATCAATGAAAACTTTGAGGAACTGTATGACAGAACAGGTGGTGATGTTGCAAGTACTATTATTGGTGCTGACAGTACAGTTTTAGTAGATGGACCTAACAGCAGTCTTAATGCTGCGGCATTAAGTGGTACAGCACCTGCTGGTGTAGTAACATTTGATAACATAGGAGATACTCCAACTAGTTTAGGTGGATACGGTATTACAGATGCTTACACAAAATCTCAAACACTACAAAGAATTGAAATTGCAATTAGTGATTTAGCTGATGAAGGCGGTGACTTAAAAGGTAGTGTATTTGCAGATGATAGCACACTGTTGGTAGATGGTGTGAATGGAAAAATTACCGGTGAAGTTACAGGAACAATATCTAGTATAAACTGGATGGCAGCAAGTGACAGTTACTTGACTATTTCAAATGGTGGCTCTACTGGTCCGGGTCCTATACAAATTGTTGCATCAGCAAATTTAGATCTTTCTGCAGGTGTTGGACAAGTTATTAATGCAAATAGAACTATTGTAGCAGCAGAAGGCATACAAATAGAAAAAGGTGTTGAAGAAAAGTTTGCCACACTAACAGGGGCTACAGGAACTGTCACACACGATTGTGACAATGGACACATCTTCTATCACACTACACCAGCAGCAGATTGGACTGCAAACTTTACCAACCTAGGACTCACAGCAGAATACGCTACTACATTGAGTATTGTTATTGCACAAGGTGCAACAGCATATATTCCTAGTGCAGTAGAAATAGGCGGTGTAGCACAAACACTTTTATGGCAAGGTGGTAGTGCTCCAAGTGGCACAGCAGATGGCACAGATGTTGTAGCATTTAGCATATTGAATGACGGTGGCACGTATGTTGTTATGGGACAATTGGTAGGATTTAGTTGATGCCTTTCTTTAGTAGTTTCACAGGATCGTTCACAGGTGGTAGAAGAACCGTTGCCGGCGGCGGCGGTGGCGGAGGGGCATTTGGATTGTCTGCAACATTTGATGCTACAGGATCTTTTGCCGAAGGTTTTACTATAAACAGATATGGTTCTAGATTATACTTAAAAAATGGCGCTGTATCAAATATAAAACAAATTGATTTAACAACAGAATATGATTTAACTACAGCAACAGATAACGGTGTAGAAAAAACCTTTACAGATGCTGGATCGCAAGGTGCTATCAAAATGGATGCAAGTGGTCAGCAGGTTTATATTATAGACGACGATAGCGGAACACTTAGAAGTTATCTTATGAATCCTCCATATGACATTAGTGCAGCAGGTTCAACAGCCTATCAAACCTATAGTGTAAATGGTTTAGCATTTGATTTCTCTGATGACCGCAACAAGTTGATTACGATAAATGGCAGTACAATCACTGAACATAGCATGACTACAAATGGTAGAATAGACACAGCATCTGCTACAGGAAATACTTTTGTTGTACCCGGAATAGGCAGTAGTTGGGGAATAGCATATACTCCGGATGGTTCTCAGATTTGGGTTGTAGATTCAAACACAGATAACATCACAAAGATTGATCTTGCTACAAGATATGATTTAAGCACAGCAACACTTGGCGATAGTATAGATATAAGCAGCATTACTGGACAACCACAAGGATTGGAATTTTCTTTAGATGGGTCTAAAGTATATTTTATGAATAGTAGTCTAAGTGTTCTTGAATATGACAGCGGCTATACCAACACATATTTGGCTACACAACTTAAACAAGTTTGGTCAAATTATGCTGGTAGCCCAGCAGGGTCTAGTATTAGTGCTGGAACAAATATAACAAATAGTCAAGCCTTGTTTATTGATCCTAACTATGAACACTATATAGCATTGAGATCCAGCAGAATGGATTATTGGCAAATGTCTCCTCCTGGATCTTTTGGTGCACTAAATACTAGCGATCCAAGTTATGGATTTGTCAGCAACGGAGTAAGCAAAACTGCTACTGCAATATGGTTTAGTGCGGATGGTTTGAGAGCATGGACAGCAGGTGTTGATAATCCTTACAAAGTCTTAGTGGAATATAGTTTGACTAGTGCATATGATTTATCAACAGCAACCGAAGTACAAAGTAAATCTCTTACTTACGTAGCAGGAACTATTTATAATATACAATTTTACAACAACGGCTCCAATCTATTGATTGCTAGAGAATGGGTAGGAAATTCAGATGTCTTTAGTGAGCGTGCTGGATGGGAATATTATTCATTATCTACACCGTATGATATCAGCACCGTATCTTTTGTAGAAAAAAAATATTATCCTAATTCAGCAAATGGAGAGGAGTTTTATCAGGAACAATACAGATCAATTGCAATAAACTCAGATGGAACCAAAGTTATAGGTGCTGCAGAGAATAACGCAGTTTTACACTTTAGCACACTAAGTACGCCATATGACATATCAACAGCAACTTTTGACAAAAGATTTGATTTTTCAGCAGGAGGATTTCCGACTTCTGGTGACATAAAAGGACTACACTTAGATGCAAGTTTGACTAAGTTTTATGCCCAAATTAATACAGCATTATTTGAGTTTGACATAGACAACTGGACATAAGATAAATATTAGAAAGAACAGGATTTAGAGAATGGCAAATAGATTTCCACTAATAGTAGATGTAGATGACGGCAATAAAATTAAGGAATTGCCAACTGGTGACAACCTGGATTTAAGCAGTGCGGGTATAAGCAACTTAACAACATTGTCAGTGTCAGGTGCTTTGTCAAGCAACACATTATCTATTGCTACAAACGCAACTATAACTGGAACTATGACTGCTGCTACAGCGAATATAAGTGGCACTGCTACTGTTGATACACTTGCCGCAGACACGATTACACTTGGTGGATCTAATGTTGGATTACCTGTTCAATCCAACTGGACAGAAACAGATAATACTAGTTTAGCGTTTATCCGCAACAAACCAAACCTAGATGATATTGCTGTTAATCAGCTTGATGACATTGGTGACGTTTTTGTTGCAGATGCTGTGGCAGGTGAAGTATTAAAATATGATGGCGTCAGCTGGCAAGCAGAACCAGAAGCAGGCGGTGTAACACTTACAGACTTTAGTGTTGTACAAAACTCACCTGCAGGTTCCGGTAGTTTGGTTTATAATAACTCTACTGGTATTTTTACATTCACACCAGCAGACTTGCCTACAAACGTAAGTGATCTTGTTAACGATGCAGGTTATGCGACTCTTGCTGAAGTTGCTGCTGAAGGTTACTTACAAGAAGGCGATGTTCTTTCAAGTGGCAGAATTACAAGAAGTGCAGTTGGCGGACAAGTAACATTAGGTTTTGATGACACAGGATTATTACAAACTGTTGCAGTAAGTGGTAACATCAGCGGTGACGGTACAGGTGGTAATCCAATTGTGCTTAATGATGCAATCAGTTTAGGAAGTTTAGAAGCAACAGATGCAGCCACAGCAAGTGTATTCAAAGATATTACAGCAGACAACGTAACATTTGGGCTAACACTATCAAGCACAAACGGAAACATAACTACAACCAACGGTGCAATTACAGCAACCAATGGTAACATCACTGCAACAAACGGCTTTGTTATCGCACCAGAAGTACAAACAGCAATAGTGTCTAACACAGGAAATGTAACATTAAACGCAAGCGGTAAGGTAGCAATTCAAAACACAGGCTTTACAATGGGCTTTAACGGAACACTGCCTACAACAGGCGTTGCTGTAGGTGATATTTGGCATTTAGGCAACGGTCTTGCAACTTATGTTTCAGACGTAGATGGTGCAGGTACTCCAGGCTGGATTGTCCTAGGTGGTACAATAAATTTACCGAGAGGTATGCAGGTACCTGTTGTATTAAGCCAACCAGCAAATCCAAGGATTGGAGAAATGATTTGGAACGATGGTCCTGCAACTCCAGTGCTACAAGTATACGATGGCACAGGTTGGGTAACGATAGGTCCATAACTATCCGCTTTTAGTCATAAATACTAAAAACGGAGACTAGCATGGCACTTCAAACAATCAATTTAGGACTTATCGCCAACGATGGCACAGGGGATGATCTACGAGAAGCATTTACAAAAGTAAATGCAAACTTTGTAGATCTTGACGAAAGAGCAGCAAATATTACAGCAGAAAATGCAGCAGTAGGTGCTGGCTTTGGAACATTCAAAGAAAAAGTAGACAATACATTACTTTTTAGAGACTTACAACCAGATCCTGAATATCCTGGAACAATAGGTATTAGTGTTAGCGAAGATGGTAATACGCTTTATCTTAGAAGTGCGCAAGCTACTATTAGATTTACAGACGGAGTAAACACACTAGCAAGTAGTGTTGAACAGGTTATTACATTTACAGGCAGCGAAGGCGGTGGTGTTACAGTTGATAACGCAACAAGAACTGTAACTGTTGACAGCCAACTTTCAAGAGAAACAGCACCTGCTGTAAGTGCAGACTTGGATATACAAAATAACAGTATACGCAATATCAATGCAATAAATGATATTTCAATGGATACGCTTGCTGAAGTTTTTTCGTTTAACTTTGGAGATATTTCCTTTACTAGAGAAAGTATAATTGATTGGATTGTAAACAGTAGTGATATTGATTTTGGAACAATCTTAGCATCAGGCGCAGCACAAGAAATAGTCGATGGCGGCACAATAACGTCATAAAGGAACACAAATGGCTCTACCACAATGGACAAATCAAACTGGAACAAGACTAGCTGATTTAGATGAACGTACTAATATTACACTACCGTTACCTTTAGCAAGTACAACAGGTGTAACTGTAACTAAAATAGCTGGTACGTTGCCACCTGGTTTGCGTATCGAGGACTATACTATAACTGGTGTGCCATTTGAAGTTAACAGAACAACAGATTTTGAATTTACACTTAGAGCTAGTACCGAAGATGGAATTTTAGATAGAACATTTACAATAGGTGTGTTTGGTGCAGATGCACCACAATGGCTAACACCAGAAGGTACTCTTAACATAGGTGAAAAACTTGTAGGAAACTTTTGGGTAGACACAAGAAACACCAGTTGGGGATTATTCCTAAGCAACGGTGTGAATACATTCAGTGCAGTTGACGTAACTGTATACGAAACAAAACCTACAGCTTCAACAGGTAACGAAGGTGATTACATATTTGTAACAGCAGAAAGTCAATTCTATTACAAATACAATAGTTATTGGAGACGTATGGATAAGAAAACACTGCAAAACAGTGTTGGCTCTAGTACTACTATTTCTACAACACCAACAGTACCACAAGCAAATGAAACAACATTTTGGTTTTGCACAAACAGATTAATCAATGACGGTTTTGATCTTAAACTTAGAGAGTTTGATGATAGTATAAGTCAGTGGGTACCTGTAACCTATTTCATAGGAACAACTCCTCCTATTACTCCGGGCAATAGAACAGTATGGTTACAAACTTACGAAGACAATATTACGTTTACACCTAAAGTATACAATGCAAGTGAAAATATTTGGAACGTTGCTAACTTTGACTACAATGATGATGCTCCATCAACACGTTCAAGAAGTTACTTTGTACTGGATAGTGAAGTTGTAGACTTTCAACTTAAAGCACTTGATACAGATTTAGCAACTGGTGAAAAATTAAAATATTATATTGCAGACGAAGATGGTGAATTACCTCCTGGGTTAAGGCTAACAGAAGATGGACGTATAGTTGGTATTGTAGAACCATTACTAGCATTAGATAAGAATCTTACTCCAGGATATGCAACTAATCCTTTTGATGCTGCACCTTTAGATTTTGGTGTACTAGATAATGATGGTTATGGTAGCTATTATTATGATACAACATTTTATGGCTATAGTACTCCTACACGTACTCCAAAAAAACTTAACAGGTATTATAATTTTCTTGTGACAGTACAAGACGATGTTAGCGAAAGCAAAAGGGAATTCCAAATTTATCTAGTAGGAGACGACTTCCTAAGAGCAGACAATACTATTATGAAGTCTGGTACAGGCTTGTTCACAGCAGATAATACATATCTACGTAATCCTGTATTCTTAACTCCTGGAGACTTAGGTGTAAGAAGAGCCAACAATTATCAAACTGTGTACATAGATGTAATTGATCCTAACAGTTTGCTTGGTACAATTAGTTATAGATTATTACCATATAACGACGATGGTAGTGCCAGCGAGCTACCTCCTGGATTAGTTTTAGATGGACTAACAGGTGAAATAGCAGGTAGAATACCTTATCAACCAGCTGTAAGCAAAGATTATAGATTTACAATAGAAGCACAAAGACAAGAAGCTGATGTTGATATTACGTTTGAACGTATTGCTCAAGCATATGAAGATGTGTTAGCAGGTAAAACCAGTTTCAAAATTAACAAAATCACTGAAGAAATTCCAGGCATAGGCACTGTGCAAGATCTTGTAGGAAAAACATTAGAAATAAATGAATTTTCATATCAAGTAATTGCTGTTGATACTACTAGTAGATTCTATGATATAATACAAATTGATGGTGTATTAAATCCATTAACAAGTTTTGAACCTTTACAGATATTTGAGAATAGACCAGCAGGAAGTGACTGGGTTTATATAAAAGAAATACCACAAAGAAGTGTTGATTTTTATAGAAATAAAACTCTAAACTTTAGTCCAACTGAATCATACACTATACAAAGCGATGCTACATTAAATTTATGGAAGCGTCCAACTCCGTTTATCAGATATGTAATAAGTTGTAGTGACAGTGTAGGTACATTACAATTTAATTACGACGATGCTGAGATAGAACCAGATCCAGGTGGAACACTTTTTGAAGCATTAGAAACCTATATTAAAAAACTGCACGATGAGAAAAATTTAGATTTTTATACATCATTTGATATAAGAGAAATCAGTGTTAGTGATCAGGAAATTGTTTTTGATATTAAATCAAACAGTATTACAAGGAATACAAGTTTAATAAGAAAAGTTTTCCACAGTGATGACAGCAGTACACTTAATACTATTGATGTGCAAAAAACCGAAAGTTTTATAAAATTATACTTTGACAAAGTGTCATCAAGAAACTGGTTGGCAAATACACAATATAATTTTGGTGTTGCAGAAAACAATTCAATCTACGTACTAGCAGGTGATTTTGAAGCAAACGTTGCAAGAGCCGTAAAAACATTCACTATTAGACTACTAGGCGAAGTTGAAAGCACAATGTCATGGGTGACTGCTGAAGATTTAGGTACTATCAGTGCAAACAGAATAAGTTATCTAAAACTGGAAGCAAATACTACGCTAGAAGATAGTTTGATAAGATACGATCTAGTTGATGGTAAATTACCATTTGGACTAGAATTAAAACGTGATGGCGAAATAGTAGGTAAAGCAAACCAGTTTGCTCAAAATGGCAATCTTGGATTGACTACTATAGACAATAGAGGCACAACATTTGATGGTGGTAATACATCATTTGATAGACAGTACACATTTACTGTAATTGCTAGAGATAGATTTGGTTATAGTGCTATTATGAGAACATTTACACTCACAGTAACTGATGTTGACAATAGAATTTATACAAATATTTATATGCAACCATTCTTATCAAATACACAACGTAATATCTATAGCAGTTTTATCAATAATTACGAAGTGTTTACACCTGAATATATTTATAGACCATTTGATAATAACTTTGGTGTTCAAAAACAATTGAGGACTTTAGCATTTGCTGGCATTGAAACAAAAGCATTGAATTACTTTGTTGCTGCAACTGCACGTAATCACAAAAAGAAAAACTTTTATTTTGGTGAAGTAAAAACAGCAGTAGCAAAACTACCTGGTACAAATGATGTAGTTTATGAAGTTGTGTATGTAGAAATAGTAGACAACAAAGAACCTACAAAAGGCGAAACAGCTCTATCACAGCAAATCAGAACAAAGAATCCATTAACAATTGATCAAATCAAATATGAAACACAATATGATGTAACCAGTAATGAATCAGGCGGTGATACATTTGTTATTACAACACGTGACGATACTGTTCGTGTGCCAACGACTAGTGGAAGTATTGTTGTTACATTGCGTGATGAATCTCAAGTGCTTGTAACAGCAAGTGGACAAATTGCAATCATAGGTAGAGACGGTAATATTATTACAGTGTTAAGTATTGCGTTTAGTATCGATTCTAATTCAGATAGTTTGAGATTTAGACCTGGTAAAAATGTAATCAGTGTAGATAGCAATGCTGTACTAGCCGGCCAAACAACTGATAATTTAAGATATCTATCTAACATTAGCAACATGAGAAAACGTATACAAGAAATTGGCGTAACAGAACGTGAGTTTTTGCCACTATGGATGCGTACAAGTCAAGAAGATGATATAGAAGAAATTGATTATGTAGCTGCTATGCCATTGTGTTATTGTAAACCAGGTACTGCACAATTAATCAAAGAAAATATTGAAAATCTAAATTTCAATTTCAAACAAATCAATTATGAAATTGATAGATATATTGTTGATAGAACAGAAACAGCAGAACAAGAACAATTTATCTTGTTCGCAAATTATCAGTTCAACGTGTAAAACGATAAATACTTGCACAGGAGATAATGAATTATGCCAAGTAGTATTATAAGCTCAACGATTGATGAAACATATCCAGTGGCAGGTCAGGATAATGACAGCCAAGGTTTTCGCGATAACTTTACAATAATTAAAGATAATTTTGCATATGCAAAAAGTGAAATTGAAGCATTGCAGGATGACACCGCAAAAACAAATCTTCCAAATGTTTTCAGCTATAATACACAAAGTCAAGCAAGTTACAAAGAACTTAACCATATTCTTGCAACTCCAAATATCAGTGCAGATGCCGACGTAAGTTTTAACACCAGTAACTTTCATAGACTAGATATTCAAGGTAGTGGTCCCTATACACTTACCTGCAGAAACTGGCCAACAGAAGATGGCAAGTATAGTGAAATGGTAATTGCATTGTACGCTTCTAGTGGCTTAACTCCTGATGTAACGATTGCAAGTGAAAACTCAGGTGCAAGTGGTAGCAGTCAGATACTTACAGATGGCAATGCAGCATTCAGCGGTGGTGCAACATTATCATTACCTGGTGTTAGTACAGTGCATTTAGTAGTAAAAGCATGGACCTATGACAAAGGTGAAAATGTTTTCCTACAGTATTTAGGTTCATATAGCGAGATATAATGCATCCAAATTTAGACGTTAAAAGTTTAACAACATCTGAAATTGAACAAAAAGTTAAAAAACTAGAAAGCATGTACTTTGTTACAGCAAACGAAGATGTTCGTAGACAGATGATATTGATTTTAGATACCTACAAAATAGAACTACAAGAACGTAGATTAGAGGACGCTAAAAAACGTGCTAAAAATGGCAAAGATGATCTTGACGAACTAATTAAAATAAGTTAATATAACACATGTCAAATATAGTGGATATCAAAGATGATGACACGTTTGGTAAAATTATAAATCTAAAACATGTTGATACACCTATAAATGGTGTTAATGGTCTTCCATTTTTATCACTGGATAAATTTTGTAACTTTGATACTGAACGTATGGATGATGAAATTTGTTTAGCTCTTGCTAAAACAGATACATTCAAAACACCTACTGTACCTGGTAAAATACCACCATCATTAAAAACACATGACAACGATGTATATGAATATGATGTGTTATTTAACTATGATGGTGACAAAACTATTTTTGAAGGAATGGACTACCAACAAATTAGAAAGTATTTGTTCTACAAAAAACAAATTACGTTGCCTTGGTATTTTGTACTAGATCTAAAACCAAATAAATTTTTAACTAAAAATCAAGACTTAGAACCCTGGAGTGAAATCAGTAACCTATTTCCTTATACTAAATATTGTATTGAACAAATGCCATTTAGTGAAATAGGTAGAGTTGTTATATATGGAACATGGCCTGATAGCAAAGTAAGTTGTCATAGAGATAACATTCCAGACAAAGACTTTGATCACCATATTAATTTTAATCCTGGCGGATATAGACCTGTTTATGTTTACGATAGTATAAACAATAGAAAACTATACTTGCCCAAGGATTATAAATTTTATGCATATAACACTTCAGACTATCACGGTGTTGATCCTGTTCCAAACTTTTCCTATACTGTTAGAGTAGATGGAAAATTTGACTTGACAAAAGTTCAATTGTAATATAATATGAAGTATGCTAATGAAAACTGATGACTTAGGTATTCCACGATTTAGTAATCGCGATCTTATCGATATGATCTATAGTGGTCATGCGGATAAAGTTCATGTGGTGTTGTGTGATGCTAACGATGATGTAGACAAGTTCAATGCTGCTATGGAAGCGCAAGGCTTTGATAAACTACAGAAATATATTCCACTAGATGTAGATCAAAAGACTTTTGACGGTGTATGTCAGGGTGAATGGTTTATGCCGCAAGAGTATAAAGAACTTGATGTTTATAGTTTTGTAATGAACAAAGCAGGTGATGATTTAGCAGAGTTAGAAAGAGTTGAAGAAGAACTTGCACAGTTTAGAGTGCGAGGAATGAATAACTTGTTACGCTATATGGTCTATCTTGTGGACTTTATGCGTGAAAACAATATCGTATGGGGCGTAGGACGTGGATCAAGTGTAGCAAGTTATGTGCTATATTTGATAGGTGTACATAGGATTGACAGTATTAAATACAATTTAGACTGGCGTGAATTTTTAAGAGACTAAATATCACAGAAGGAGATTGCAATGGCAATGAAAACTCAGGGTCGAAAGACATATACTACCGCAAGAGGTAAGAATATTGATTTGGACCAATTAATTAAAAGAAATGAACTTACTCCAGCAGTCGGTAATGCTCGTGTAAATGCTCGCGGAGATGAATTAGGCCCAGGCGGCAGAATTATTCGTAAACGTGAAGAAGTGGTAAAAGATTACTATAAAGGCAGTGCACCAGTTATTGATGAAGGTCGTACTTCAAAACCGGCAAAAGACCCTGGAGCAAGGGAATACGAAACTAAAGACACTCCGGCTGTTATTCCTGAACCTGTAAAAGATTTATCCAAAGAAGAAATTGCACAATTTGATGACATGGATGATGAATGGGTTGAGGATGACGAAGGCAACTTTGTAAAAAAACAATAGGTGAAAAATGGCGATAAACATGAATACTATTAAAGGTAACTTGCGTCCTATACGTGACAGAGTTATCGTAAGCGATATGTATTTTGGAGAACAGAAACTCAAGTCGGGTTTAATTATTACTGACGACAACGGCACTAGTAGAGGTATCTATCCTCGTTGGGGTAAGGTACATGCAAAAGGTCCAGAAAATAAAGACGATTATAATATCGGAGACTGGATATTAATTGAACACGGTCGTTGGACACGTGGTGTTAAAATCGACGAAGGTGAAGGTGAAACTGAACTACGTATGATTGATGCTGATTGTGTTGTAGGTTGGAGCAATGAAAAACCAGATGATGTTTTCATTGGCGAAGAGGTATAAATGACAAATCCATTTGCAGATATTGAACGCTTTGGCTCAGCGTGTGATCAAGAGCCATCAGAAGCAAACTATGATATGTATCTCGGCCTTATTGCAGAAGAATATAACGAACTAGCAGATGCTATAGCAGCAGATGATCGTGTAGAACAACTTGATGCATTGATTGACATTCTTGTTGTTACAATGGGTGCTATTAGAGCAGGCGGCTTTGACGGTGAAGGCGCTTGGAAAGAAGTAATGGATACAAACTTTGCAAAGATTGATCCTGACACAGGAAAAGTGCGCAAACGTGAAGATGGCAAAGTCCTAAAACCAGAGGGTTGGAAGCCACCACAGTTAGATGCGTATTTGTGATGTAGAGTTTGATTTACCAAATGGCCCCGTCGGTGTATTATGCAGCGGCGGGGCTGATAGTAGTTTAGTACTATATTTGTTGTTAAGGTATAATCAACACCCAGTATATGTTTTTACACTAGCAAACAAGAATAAATTTTACACAAATAATATAGTTGCAAGTCGTGTTGTAAATTGGTGCATAAAGAACACACCTAATACAAATGTACAACACATTGTAAATTTTGCAGACGAACAAACAAGTTCTGCATTGTATAAATTACCCTTTCAATACCTAAAAAACAAAACTATAGAAACATTGTATATAGGCGATACATGTTGGCCGCCTGTAGAAGTAAATGAAAAGTTTTCACAAAACGGTGTAGATCCAGTGCAATCTAAAAATGATAGAAGTCCAGACAAACAACGTTCTACTCATTGGAAAAATTTTTATTTGCCTTTTACCAACTACAATAAGAAAAAAATAGCTGAAATTTATAGCAAAGAAAAAATCATGCCACTTTTTGAACTAACAAGAAGTTGTGAAAGTCTTGATGATATTGGTACAGAACATTGCGGAACTTGTTGGTGGTGTCAAGAAAGACTGTGGGCATTCAAAAATATTAGTTGACATAGTTGTACTGATCAAGTATATTAATACAGTAACAACTTAAGAGGATACTATGCCTAAAATTATTGCTATTATATTGGCTATGTTTGCCACTGCTGCGTCTGCTCATGAGCAAGAATGTTTTTCACCTGAAACAATGGATTCATATAATGAAGAATACAATCAAGTTCCTTTGTTTTCAACCACTGTATATAAAATTGTTGATGGCGAAATGATCAAAGGCGATGCAGAATTTGTATTAAATGTAGCAGAAGGACATTGGACTATGTATACTACATACAAAGACGACGAAGTCTGCATAGAAGCATTTGGCGACAATTTCAAAGATCAATACAAAGGAAACTAAATGGCAATTCATGCAATGATCGATCTAGAAACTCTAGACGTGACTCCGCAAGCAAGTGTTCTAACTGTAGGGGGCGTAAAGTTTGATCCTAACAGCAGTGCAGAACCACACAGCGAATTTTACTTCAAGTTAGATTTAGATGCACAAAGTAGTCGTAAGGTAAACGACAGCACTATTGCATGGTGGGGTCAACAAGATCCTAAAATTCAAGAAGAAGCGTTTAGCGAAGATGGCAGAACGCATCCACGTGAGTTTCTCGATCATTTGCCAAAATGGATGGTAGGTGTTGATGTACTTTGGGGACATGGATATGGATTTGATATTACTATTATTGAAGACATGCTAAGACAACTTGGCAAACCTATTCCGTGGCAGTTTTGGCAAGTGCGTGATAGCCGCACATTATTTGCCTGTTGTAAAGTAGATCCACGCAAAGCAATGCAAAGTGATTTACACAATGCACTAGCAGATGCATACTTCCAAGCAAAAGGCGTACAAATGGCTTATAAGGAACTAGGACTATGAAAATCAACGGTTTAACACAGCAACAGTGTGATATTCTTGATGCAATGTGGGCATTGGATACATGTGAAGAAATATACGAATATTTCCAAACACTTAGTGCAGAAGAGTATAAAATGGCTTTAACATTACAAGAAATGCTAATCCAAGAATGTGAAGAAGAACAAGTGAATAATTATTCTACTGCACAACAAATGTTAAAAAATATAGGAGTTAAGATTGGATAATAGTCCTATAAACACACTACAACAGTTGATGACAATCACAATGGAAGAGTGTGGTGAACTTACACAACGTTGCAGTAAAATAATGCGCAAATATCCAACTTTGAACTTGATCGAAGAAGAACAACGTGTTAAACTAGTAGAAGAGTTAGGCGATGTATTTTGTATGATGGAATTGATGGTTGAACACAATATCACAGACTGGATTGAACTGCAAGAACGAGCAGACGTAAAATTAGAAAAACTTAGAAAGTGGAGCACACTTGTAGAATGAAAGTGTCTATAGGACCATATCCTAATCATAGGTTTTATCACAATTGGCTTTACAAATGGTTTGGTTATTCACCAAAACAAAAGACACGGATAAAAATACACAACTATGATACTTGGAATATGGACGATACCCTTGCTCTAATTATTCTACCTATGTTAAAACAGTTAAAAGAAACTAAGCACGGTGCTCCTATGGTCGATATGGAAGATGTTCCTAAAGAACTTCGTGCCACTAAAAAGCAGATTGAAGCATACGGCAAGAACGGTGATGTTGATCCTAAACACTTTGAACGTTGGGACTGGATATTGGACGAAATGATTTGGGCATTTGAACAAAAGTGTCGTGATGATTGGATGGAAGATTACCACTACAACAAATGGGATACAGATGGTGCCAATGCACATCAAGCACGTATGACGAACGGCTTTAGACTGTTTGGCAAATATTATGAAAATTTGTGGGATTAAAATATGACTAGACTTCGTAAGAAAAGGCTGCTATTGTTAGCAAGAGATGGTGGAGATCACAAACGCTGGTATAGTCAATACTGTGAACTAATGAAACAAGGTTTGATTACTTGGCAGTTAGGGTTTGCATTACTAACAGATGAAGGCTCAATTGAATTATATGAAATGGAAAACGAATGAAAGAATTATGGGTAGAAAAGTATCGTCCAAAAACAGTGGACGGTTATGTATTTAGAGATGACGCACAAAGAAATCAAGTTAAAACTTGGATCAAAGATAAAACTATTCCGCACTTGCTTTTTAGTGGTAATGCTGGGATTGGTAAAACTACTCTTGCTAAATTACTTTTTAATGAACTTGATGTAAATCCATTAGACATATTAGAAATCAACGCAAGTCGCACAAACAGTGTTGATGATGTGCGAGACAAAATTGTTGCGTTTGTACAAATGATTCCATTTGGTGACTTCAAGGTTGTACTACTTGACGAGGCTGATTACTTGTCGCCAAACGCACAGGCAGCATTGCGTGGTGTTATGGAAGAATATCACAGCACAGCAAGATTTATTTTAACGTGTAACTATCCAAACAGAATCATTCCAGCGATCCACAGTAGATGTCAAGGCTTTCATATTGCTAAGATTGATCAAACAGAGTTTACGGCTAGAGTTGCAGAGATTCTTATCACAGAAGGTGTTACTCCAGACTTGGATACACTGGACACATATGTAAAAGCAACATATCCAGACTTGCGCAAGTGTATCAACATGGTGCAGATGAATAGTGTAGACGGAGTTCTTGTAAGTCCACAAGAAGGCGACAGTGGCGAAGCAGACTGGAAACTGGACATGGTTGAACTGTTCAAAGCAGGCAAGATACATGATGCACGTAAACTGTTGTGCGGTAGTGTCCGTGCAGAAGAAATGGAAGAGATTTATCGTTGGTTGTATGATAACATTGAACTATTCGGAACAGACGAACAACAAGACCAAGCGGTGCTAATTATTAAGCAAGGGTTGGTAGATCATACATTGGTTGTAGATCCTGAGATTAACTTAGCAGCAACGCTGATTCGTTTAGGAGCATTATGAAAATATTGATTTTTGGCTTGCCTGGTAGTGGAAAAACTACACTAGCCAAACCATTTGCAGAACTTATAGGCGGTGTGCATATTAATGCAGACGAAATACGAGAACATTACAACGACTGGGACTTCACACCAGAAGGACGTATGCGTCAAGCAGCACGTATGCGTTATCTAGCGGATGGTGTTGTACGTGCAGGCAAAGTTGCAGTTGCTGATTTTGTATGCCCTACAGAACAAGCACGTATGGAGTTTAATCCTGACTTTACTGTTTGGATGGACACAATTAAAGAAGGTAGATTTGAAGATACAAACAAAATGTTTGTTGATCCTCCTCATTGTGATTATCATGTAGCAAAGTGGTTTACAGATACACACGAACAATTAATGCCAGTTGTGCTACGTTGGATGGAGAAAAACAATGTTTAATGATTTTGCACCTACAACACAAATGCTTGGGCGTTGGCAACCGTGGCACAAAGGACACACAGAACTGTTCAAACGTGCATTAGCAGAAACAGGACAAGTTATCATTATGGTTAGAACTGTGCCACAAAAAGAAGATGCAAGTGGTGGTAGAACTATGGTGCAAGATGATAATCCTTTCCAAGCAATGGATGTAATCGAAAATATTAAAACAGAACTTGACAAAGAAGGTTATCCTTACGGGGACAAATACATTATTACAAGGGTGCCGAACATTGTAGATATTTCTTATGGTCGCAGAGTAGGCTATACCTTTACACAACACGATTTAGGCGAAGAAATTCATAACATTAGTGCAACTAAAATACGTAACAAATTAAGAGAAGAAGGAAAACTATGACTTACATTGTAAATGATGCTTGCATACGTTGTAAACACATGGATTGTGTAGAAGTATGTCCTGTAGACTGTTTTTACGAAGGTGAAAACATGTTGGTAATTAACCCCCAAGAATGCATCGACTGCGGAGTTTGTGAACCTGAATGCCCTGCTGATGCTATCTTACCTGACACAGCACCAGGCACAGATGAATGGGTTGTTTTTAATCAAAAGTGGTCAGATATTTGGCCT
>Ga0255766_10001884_pt1 | contig 18920 bp, 23 predicted proteins | sample 071ome_23_FD_179966 | JGI IMG/M metagenome (GOLD analysis project Ga0255766, IMG submission 179966) | Coastal salt marsh microbial communities from the Groves Creek Marsh, Skidaway Island, Georgia - 071403BT metaG (version 2) | ecosystem: Environmental > Aquatic > Marine > Intertidal zone >... | reverse complement strand
GTTAATAGAGTCGGGGTGGCAGGATTCGAACCTGCGACCTCCGCGTCCCAAACGCGGCGCGATAACCGGGCTACGCTACACCCCGAAAATGAGTTGCAAATATAAGCTTAAAATATTTCTAGCCAAACAATTTTATAAGGTAAAACTAAACAGAAGCTGGAGACATAATCTTAATGTCATTATACTTTATCTGACCTCTTATTACAGATGCAATAGTGTCCATAAGAGCATTAATAACAGGGAGTTTAAGCTGACTTTTAGAATAGATCATGCTTATTTCTCTAGCAGGTGCAGGATCTTCAAATGGAATAATATTTTGAATATTCTTTGAAGATAAATTATTTGAGTGTAGATATGGAATAATAGTCATCCATGGACCATTATTAGATAAGTTAATTAAAGTTTCAAAGCTTCCGCTTTTTAATTCATACTGTTTGTTTAAATCATCTAAACTACATAGATTTAAAACTTGATCTCTAAAACAATGACCATCCTCAAGAATTAATAAATCACTATTAGATAAATCATCAATTTCAAGAGATTTATTACCTGAGAGAAAATGATGCTCCGGAACATATGCAACAAATGGTTCGTAATAAAGGGGTCTTTCAATAATCTTTGAATTATTAAGCGGTGTAGCAGCAATAGCACAGTCAATAGTATTATCTTCAAGCTTCTTACTTATAGTATCAGTGTTGTACTCTTCAATCTTTAGTTCTACATTTTTATGCTTTTTTATAAAAATATTTAGAAACAACGGAAGAAGGGTAGAGCTCACAGTTGGTATAATTCCAACTTTTAAAGTACCACCAATGATACCCTTTTCTTCAGAAATAACATCATTCATCCTTGAAGATTCCTCTACTATTTTTCTTGCCTGGATTAACACTTTTTCACCAACCTCAGTTACCTGAAGAGGTTTGGTTGATCTATTAAAAATAGTCACACCTAATTCTTCCTCAAGTTTTTGAACTTGCATACTTAGAGTAGGCTGAGTCACGAAACATTTTTCAGAGGCAGTTGTAAAATTTCCATATTCAGCAACTGCTAAAGTATATTTTAATTGAGTTATAGTCATTATAAGTTTAACTTATTGAATTTCAAATCTAAATAAAATAATGTTATCAATTTTAAAAAAAATGTTAAATACAGATTTCATTTATGTTTTTATATTTGAACACTAAATTTTTCGTTTGAAAAAAAATATTTTTGGTCAGACCATTTTCGTTAAAAGATTTATTATTGCAATTGTTGGTCTTATTACTCATAGAACCTTTCGAAGCCGAAGATTTCAAATTATTGGATCTAAATTTTTAAATAATATTCCTGAAAAAAATGTTTTGTTTGTTAGTAATCATCAAACATATTTTTATGATGTTATTGCTATGTTACATGTTTTTAATTCTTCTGCAAAGGGAAGAATTGATACTGTTAAAAAACCAAAGTACCTTGTAAGTCCAAAAACCAATCTTTATTATATAGCTTCATTCGAGACTATGAAAAAGTCTTTAATAACAAAGCTTTTAACATATGCAGGAGCTGTTTTAGTTCAAAGAAGTTGGAGAGAATCAGGTGAAGATGTTAATAGAGAAATTAGATCTGAAGATCCAGATAAAATTAGACTTGCATTAGAAGACGGATGGGTCATTACTTTTCCAAGAGGAACAACTGATAATACCAAACCAATCAGAAAGGGTACTGCTCATATAATTAAAAACAATAATCCAATAGTAATACCTGTAAAAATCTCAGGATTTAATGAAGTCTTTCAAAGAAATGGCTTAAAAGTAATAAACAGAAAGTTACCTTTTTCAATTGAAATAAGTAGACCTCTTTCAAATAATATTTATTCAAAATCTATAGATGATATTACTTTGGAATTAGAAAAAGTTATAAACTAACTTCTTCAGGAATTTTAATCTCCATACACCCTATTCTCATACCTGATGCTCCAGAAGGTTGAGAAACATAATCATCTGCTCCATTATGTATAATTACAGCTTTATTTAAAATATCATTTTCTTCATTACAACCTAAGCACCATAAATCGGTTTTAAATTTTAACATTCCGTGTCCTATGCTATCAACTTCAAAGTTTCCAATATCACCAAGATGAAATCCAGTTGGATCACCCCATTTACTATGTTTAGTATCATATGGATTCCAATGACCTCCTGTACTCAGTCCATCTTCAGATGAGCAATCACCAAATTCATGAATATGAATAGCCTTTGTGCCAGGCTCTAAACCAAATACATGTGCTTCAAGAGATACAGAATCTTTATCTTGGGTGAATGTAATAGTTCCTGAAATTAATGAATTATTAACGGGCTTAATTGCTTTTTTTATAATTATGGTATTATTTTCTGTATTACATGCAATTGAAAACATTAATACTGAAAATATAATTAATTTAGTTTTGAAATTTTTCATGATACAAATTTAAATATAAAATGTTTAAAAGAAATATAATTAAAGTTTACATACTCTTATGGTTTCTTACAGGCTGTAAAATCTCATATAAGACATATGATTTTGAAGATAGCCCAAATATTGAAACCCCTGATTATACTAAGAGTGATAGCTGGGCTGTTCTTCCAAATAAACTTCCAAACGAAATCGCTTATCTGAACAGATCCAATGAAAATAAGAATGCAGATGTCTTTTTTATTTACCCAACCCTTATAGATGGTAAAAATCAAAAAGAATGGAATTCAAACATTTGGGATAGTGAAATAAGAGATGATGTAATTAATAGGCCAGTGAAATATCAAGCTAGTGCATGGATGGATGCTGCAAATCTGTATGTCCCGTTTTACAGACAAGCACATATTAGAGTTTTTAATGAAAAATATAAAGAAGAGGGACTTAAGGCACTAGATCTTGCTTATGGAGATATAAGAAATGCATTTATTTATTACTTAAATAACTTTAATGATAATAAACCATTCATTATTGCCTCACATAGTCAAGGAACAGTTCATGCTAAACGTTTAATTTCAGAATTTATTGATGGAAAGCAGCTTCAAAAAAAGCTTATAGCAGCTTATCTTGTTGGGATTAAAGTAAAGAATGATGAATTCAAAAACATTAAACCTATGTATAGTCCAAAAGAAATTGGAGGCTTTGTTTCATGGAATTCATATAAGTTCAATAAATATCCAAAAAAGAATTCTTATGAGGATTGGTTTAGAGGAGGTGTTACATCTAATCCCATTACTTGGGATAAGTCAAAGGAGGCAGGAAAAGAACTTCACAAAGGACTCCTCTATAGAAACATGAAAATATTCTCAAATAATATAAATATTAAACTAATAGATGGAATTGTTTGGGCATCTCTACCTAACGTTCCTGGTAAACTTTTTTTAAAACCCGTTAGAAGCTATCACTTTGCAGATATTAATTTATTTTGGCTTGATATCAGCGAAAATGCAAAACTCAGAGTTGAAGAATGGTTTTTAAAAAATAATTATTAAATTTCAATAGAAAAAACTATTCATATGTCCTCAACAAATAAATCCAGAAGAAAATTTATACAAAATACAGCACTAGCATCGTCGTTCTTTATAGTTCCAAGACATGTCTTGGGTGGTCCAGGCTATTTATCTCCTAGTGATAAATTAAACTTAGCAGGTATTGGACTTCATGGTAAAGGGAATTCTGATATCCTTCATTCGAGTGTTGGTGGAAGAGAAAATGTAGTTGCTTTATGTGATGTACATGAAAATGCGTATGGTGCACAGCAAGCTGTCAAAAACTTTCCAAATGCAAAATTTTATACGGATTTCAGGGAAATGCTTGATAATGAAGATTTAGATGGTGTTACTATTTCTACACCTGATCATACACATGCCAATATTTCTAAAGTCGCTATGGAAAAGGGTATTCATGTTTATGTTCAAAAACCTCTTACTCATAATGTCAAGGAAGCAAGAATGTTAACTAAGTTAGCAAGAAAACATAAAATTGTAACACAAATGGGAAATCAGGGTGCTTCTAATCCAGAACAAAAAATGGTTCAAAAATGGATTAGAGATGGAAGAATAGGAAAAGTAAGTACAGTTTATACATGGACAAATAGACCTGTTTGGGCACAAGGTTCACCTATGCCAAAACCAGATCCTTCACAAAAACCTGAAGGAATGGATTGGGATTTATGGATTGGACCTGCTAAAAATAATGGATATACTCCAGGTCTTCACGCTTTTAGTTGGAGAGGGTATTGGGATTATGGAACTGGTGCATTAGGTGATATGGGTTGTCATATTATGGACGTCCCAATTAAAGCTCTCGGAATATTTGAACCATATAGTATTGAGGCAAGTGTTCCTCGTGTTCCTTATGTAGCTGATTTCACTCCTGCACCAATTTTCGAAGAATCTTGTCCACCTAGCTCTTATGTAACATATAAATTTAGACCCTCTAAAATTAATGATACAGAGGTAAAGATGATTTGGATGGATGGAGGAATCCGTCCATCACATCCTGAAATTATTACTGATAAAGACCAAATTGGTGATAATGGAATATTAATGATAGGTGAAAACGGTTTAATATGGTCTGACTACTACGGAGTTAATGCAAGACTTTATATAAAAGGTCAAAGTGGAGCAGTCGAAGTAGGAAAAATTTCTGAAATTAATGATGTTGAATTTGGTCATCAAAAATATTGGGTTGATGCTATAAAGGCCGGCTATGGAAGTGAAGAGCATAATAACCTTACCTCTAACTTTGACTTTGCAGGACCTTTATCTGAAATTGTTCTTCTAGGTAATGCTGCTATTAGGAGTAGTTTACTGAAGAGATCTCCAAGAAGTAATATTTTCATTGGTAGAAAACAACTTATGTATGACAATGAGAAAATGGAAATAACCAATCTAGATAAGGCTAATCAATTCTTGACTAGGAGCTACAGAGAAGGTTGGGATTTAAAAGTCTAATTGTCTTTATTAATTGATATTTTTACTCTTCTATTTTTCTCTCTTTCACTTATTGGAAGATCAGAATAATTAGGTTCTTCTTCACCGAATGATCTTAAATTAAGTCTAATATCTTTAATACCATCTTTTAATAATTTTCCTTTAACACTATTAGATCTTTTGTTGGATAGAATCATATTATAGCTAGACTCACCCTCGTAAGATGCATGGCCATCAATATTTAGATTTATGTAATTATATTTTTTTAGCAGATTTGAAAGAGTTGATAGATTAAATATTTGACTTGAATTAAGCTTGAAACTATCAAATTCAAAAAATATTTCACCGTAATTATCTAAATAAGAGGATAACGATTGAGGAATAATTGGACAACCATTTAATTTTTTTAAACCTGATTCATTAGGGCATCTATCATCTATGTTGGGAACTCCATCATTATCAAGATCAGGTAGTTTACAACCTCCATTTGATTCTGGCCCATAGTCACTTGGACATTTATCTATATCATCTGTAAGACCATCATTATCACTATCTGGACATGATTGACCGTTAAGTCCAGCATCTGAGGGACATGGATCAGAACGATCAGGAACTCCATCACCATCACTATCTGGACATGATTGACCGTTAAGTCCAGCATCTGAAGGACATGGATCAGAACGATCAGGAATTCCATCACCATCACTATCTGGACAACCGTTTAATTCAATTAAACCCGGAAGATCAGGGCAGTGATCTTTTTTATCAGGAACTCCGTCTCCATCAGAATCGCCTTTCTCAAAATTAAATTTAATACCAACAACATGTTGAAGATTACTATATGCATTCTTCTCATCCAAAGATTTATAGCTTACCCCTGTGTTTAATGCAATATTTTTTGAAAGTTGAAAATTGATTCCTGCACCAAATGAGGGTCCATATGAAGTATTTAATGATCCAAGTGAAACATCACTCTCACCATAATTTGATAGACCATATCCTGCAAATACATAAGCATCAGTGTCAACACCAAGAATTTCAATATCAGATGGTATATTATATTTAATTATACCATCAACTGAATAATAATAGAGCTCTTCATTTGATACCATAACATCATTTTCAGTATAATTAAGACCAACTGAAAAATTATCGAAAATATACCTAGAAAGACTCAGTGAAGGTAGTCTGAATTTACTACTTTCAGAATTCTCTGTTTTAATTGAATTTAATTCTAATCCAAAAGACCAAGGACTCTGCTCTGTTTGACTGTAAATAGGGGAGATTAGAAGTATTAATGTAATTAAAGATAAATGGTTTTTCATCACTATTAAAATATGAAAAAATTTTGTTAATACATAAGTTTGAATTATAATTATAAAAATTAAATAGATGAATAATAAAATATCAGTTTTAGTTATTGGTTGTGGAAATATGGGTGCTTCTCATGCTACTGCTTACCATAATCATGATGGTTTTGAAATATGTGGATTAGTTTCAAGAGGAGACAGTAAAGAAGAGTTGAATAGATCTTTAGACTCTAATTATCAATTATTTTCTGACTTTAAAGAAGCGATTTTAAAAACAAAGCCAGATGCAGTTTGTATATCTACATATCCTGACACTCATGAGGAGATTTCATTATTTGCTCTTGATAATAACTGTCATATTTTTTTGGAAAAACCAATTGCTGCTGATTTAATTGGTTCTAGAAAAATTATTAAAAAAGCAGAGGAAACAAATAAAAAATTAGTTGTAGGTTATATATTAAGACACCACCCCATATGGAAAGAGTTTATCAAAGAATCAAAGAAGCTTGGTAAGCCCCTCGCAATGAGGATGAATTTAAACCAACAGAGCTCGGGAGATACTTGGGATGTTCATAAAAGTCTTCTTGCCTCTTTAAGTCCTATTGTTGATTGTGGTGTTCATTATTTGGATGTTATGTGTCAAATGACTGAGTCAAAACCGATAAGTGTTTCAGCTATTGGAGTAAGACTAACTGACGAAATACCTGATGATAATTATAACTATGGTCAACTACAAATTAGATTTGAAGATGGATCTGTTGGTTGGTACGAGGCAGGCTGGGGTCCAATGATTAGTGAGACTGCTTTCTTTGTAAAAGATGTTATTGGTCCTAAAGGGTCAGTTTCTATTGTATCTGATGATGATGTATTTGAAAAGGATTCTGATAATTTAGAAAATCACACTAAAAATAATTGCTTAAAAATTCATAGTTCTGAATTAGATGAAAATCATAAGTTCGTATCGCCTAATAAAAAAATTATTTATGATGAAGATCCATCCCATCAAGATTTATGTGATAACGAACAAGAATTTTTTTATAATTCTATAGTTAATGATGAAGACCTTAGTTTACACATGGAAGATGCATACAAAAGTTTACAAATTGCTCTTGCTTGTGACGAGGCAGTAAAAACTTCAAATACTGTTTACTTAGATTAAAATAACCTTTGTTTAATTTCCATTACAATAACAATAGCAAATATTAATGCTAATGTTCCTATAAAAATACCTCCTACACCCATTTAATTTTTTTTCAAATTTAAGATTTTTTAATATATAATATATTTATTTTGTATTTTTTTTAGAGTGTATCATAATTAAATAAATATATATTTAAATAAAATAAAATAAAATATTTTTTATGTAATATTTATATAATATTATTGAGTTTTTTTATTTTAAATATTATATTTATATTTGTTTATTAATGTATAAATAATACATCATATTATAGTACAATGATTATTTCCTATTTTCAAACATCTGACAATTTAGAGGCTAAAGTTTTATCTAAACGAGAAAATGTGTATGTCGATTTATGCCCAAGTATAATTCCTTTTTCAAAGAGAGAGAAGGGATCGCTATTATTTGCTTTAATCAAACAAAAAAAAATATCTAAAGTTATTGTTCCAAATATTTCAGTTCTTGGTAGAAATCAAATTGATGTTCTTAATTCAATTGACTTTTTAATTCAGAATGACGTTTCTTTAATTTCTCAACTTGAAAGACTAGAGACAACAGATGATTATGGACGAGTAAAACCTGATACTATATTGTTTCTCAATTTATTTAGATCTCTTGCAGGCATGGAATATCAAAATAGAGTTGAATCTCATCGTTTTGGTGTGCAGCAAGCTAAAGAATTAGGTAGATATAAAGGGGTAGGAGGAAGACAATTAGAGTCAGTTGAGGAGTTTTTTGATAAGCCCAAAAATATTAATATTCTTAGACATCTTAAACGAGGAGAAAGTATAAGAAGAACAGCAAAGCTTGTTGGTTCTTCTACAGGTTTAGTTCAAAAAGTAAAACGATGGGCTTTAGATCATAATAGATTAGAACTATAATCTATATTAATTTAGTTTTATATCTTATTTATATTTAATAGCTTTAAGTAACTCAAATAATATTAATCATGAAAAAATATATTTTAATTATAATATCTGTATTAATTCTTGGATGTAGTAATAGTGGTGTTGTATTAACCACCTTTGATGATGATAAATCAAATGCAATTAGACAACATTTTCAAAATTATCTAAATAATGATATGGACGGTCTCAAATCACTATGGTCTCCTGACTTGCAAGTGTTTCTTAACAGTGTTGAACCTATAAGTCTTGATGAACTTGTTGGACTTTTGGAGGCTCAACATGAAACATTCTCCATTACAATGTCATGGGGGAATAATGAAGACATAGGCTATTGGGTTGAAACAACCGACTATCCTGGAGATGATTCTTATGATCCTGCAACCGTTACTCAGACGTGGTTTAACTGGATTGCTACCAGTAATTTAACAGGTGATACAATTACCTTACCTGCTCATATTAGTTTCTTCTGGGGAGATGATGGTAAAATTGCTGCTGAATATCACATGTATGATACTGGTGAAATGGAAGCAGCTATTACAGAATTTCAAAATGCAAGTCAAAATTAAATCGACTTATAGAAAATTAAGAAACCTCTCTGTTCAACAATGGAGAGGTTTTTTTGTATCTTGACATACTAAATCAATATATTATGAAAAATTTTTTATTATTAATCACTTTAGGACTTTTTATGTCATGTTCTAATGTTCAACACCCAGATTATGCAAAAAATCTTGAGACTACTAAACAATGGTTTGAGGTTTTTGTTACTGAGGATCTTGACGCAACTATGGATTTTTATGCTGATGAGCTTGAATATCAAAGTGCATTTTATCAAGGACCTGTAATGAATAAAGCAGAAACTAGAGAATATCTTCAAGGTTGGCAAGATGCAATGGAGGACATAACTTGGGAAGCTCAAAACTATCTCCCTGGTGCAGATCCAGAAACTGGAATTCCTAATGGAAGTGTAAGAACTTATGGATATTGGTCGGGAACTAATACTGCCTCAGGTAAAAGTTTTAAAGGATTATGGTATCACTACCTTACTTTCAATGAAGAAGGTAAAATTATAAATGGTGGAGACTTTGGTGATGCTACTGGCCTTGTAATGTCTGTTATGCCTGATCAAGAATAAATCTATATTCTAAAAAATCTAAAAACCTTTTCATTGTAAAATGAAGAGGTTTTTTTATATTCAAATATTAAATCAATTTATATTATGAAAAATTTTTTATTATTTCTATCAGTTGGACTTTTATTAAGTTGTGAAACAACTCAAATGGAAACCTCCGCAGGTTATCACATGGATGGTTCAAGTTATATTCTAGGTTCTGACGAAGACAACCAAATTGCAATGGATCTCGTTATTGCATATGCTGAAAAGAATGTGGACTATATGGTCGAGATGATGGCTGATAGTGTTACCTATGCTCCACCTACTGGTGGTATTTCAATGACAATGTCAAATGATCAAGTTCGTGATGTTGTTATGCAGCTTCACTCTCCTTATGATTCTATCCAAAGAACTATCTGGAATTCAGTTCCGCTAATTAGAAAAGGTACTGATTTTACAAGAGTAACAGTAGCTTTCTCAGAAAAAAGATTTCTAAAAGATGGTACTCAAGAAAATCTTAGAATAATTGACAGGATCTTTATTCGTGATGGAAAAATATTCCGCGTCAATCAATGGGACGCTGAAATGGAATAATTACTTATTCTTTTAAAAAACCCACTATAAAGTGGGTTTTTTTATATAATTGAGCCCATACTTCCTCCATCAACTCTTATTGATGCGCCATTTGTTCCTGACGATAATGGACTTGAGAAGTACAAAATTGTATTTGCAACTTCACTAACATTTAAGAATCTTGATGATAGTGAGGAGTCTCTAACATCTTTAAAAAAATTTTCTTCTACTTCCTCTTTTGTTTTGTTTTCTCTTTTTGCAGTTTCTTTTAGAAATTCTTCCGATCCTTCAGATAACGTAGATCCTGGTACTATAGTATTTACGGTAACATTAGACCCTTTTGTAAGTTTAGCTAGACCACTTGAAAATACACTTACAGATGCTTTAGATACACTATAGCTCAATAGATCACCCGGAACAAGTGTTGAGCATTCAGATGAAATAAAAATTATTCTTCCCCAATTTTTTTTAATCATTTTAGGGAGAAAATATTTAGACAATTTTACTCCACTCATTAGGTTGACCTTGAAATGATCATCCCAGTCTTGTGATGTTTCATTAAAAAAGTTTTTACCTCTAAATATTCCAACATTATTTATAAGAATATCAATATCATCAGGAATTTCATCTAAAAGTTTTTCAACTTGAGAGTCATCTAAAAAGTCAGTAATTATTCCGCTAGCATTTTTATTATTAAGTTTTGATAGTGCATTATCTATACTGGGTTTTGTTCTTCCATTGATTATGACCGAGGCTCCTTCATCAAGAAATAATTTAGCTGTTTCATAGCCAATTCCTTTAGTAGATCCTGAAATAAATACCTTTTTATTTTTTAATTTAAGATTCAATTTATCATTTATTTTTACCACTTATCTAGACCAAGAACTTTTCTTCCTAAAGGAGATAATTCAGCAGTTTTATACTTAGTTTGTTCCCAATTTCTAGGATCACCTGGAAACGCATACCCTTCTGGTGCAACCCTATTTTTCCATGAATTAACCCTCCATTCTACAAGTGCATTATCATCTTCTTGAGCAGGCATCATTGAGATATATTGAGCAATTCTAACTTTATCTTTTGAATTGTTTGGTCTAATTCCATGTGGTTGTGTGCTGTTAAAAATTAATAAATCACCGACCTCAAGAGAAACCTTAACAAGTTTATCTTCAAGTCCTGTAATATCAGGTTTAAACTTATCTCTATCCTCTGGCTGAGAAAGTTTCCAATTATCATAATTCTTATATAACCAAGGAATACATTGAAATCCTCCCATATCCTGATCAGTTTGATCTGATAAAGCTAATACACCTTGAACATTTTGAGGTTTTGTATCAGGATCATAATCCCAATGTATAAATCCTTTATATTCAAATCCTGGTCTTATTGGAAAATTAAGATTAGCTCTATCAATAGTTACCCATAGTCTTTCTGTTCCCCATATATCAACAAATGCATCATAAACCTTTTGATGCTGTCTGTTATTCCATAGATATTGATTATTATATACTTCAACCATTCCAGTACCAGCCAGTTCTTTCATTTGCATTTCTGCTCTAGCATCAGTATACCATGTTGAAGGATCTTTAGGGTCCTTGTCATCAAATTCCCAAATAAATTCAGCAGTTTCTAAGGCTTGGTCTCTAGGAACAGCATTTTTTATTACTATATATCCATTTTCTCTCCAAAATTTCCAATCCTCAATTGATAAGACTCTTAAAGTTTCTTTCGTTGCTTCAGTTCTAAGATTTTTAATAGAACTCTTAGCTGTTGATGGATTCCCTGGAATTTCTTTATGATCATTTTTAGGAATCATACTCATAATAATAGTTTTTTACTAATTTAAACAAACAAAATGAATTTCTTTAAATTTGATATATGTCAAAATTTGATCGCAGAAACTTTATAAAAACAACATCTCTAACTGCAGCTTTTGCATCATCTTATGTTTTTTCATCGACTAATAATAGAAAAAATGAACAAATGTATATGGGAGATTTTAGTGCTCCTAAATTAAATAAAATAAAAGCTGCATTCCTTGGAGTAGGATATAGAGGTAAAGGGCATCTTAAACTTTTTGCATCTCTTCCTGGAACTGAAGTAGTAGGCATATCTGATCTATATGAAGATAATATTTTAGGATCATATAAGATTCTAGAAGACATGAATGTCTCAACTGATTCAATTAAAACTTATTGGGGTAATGAAAATAAGTGGAAGAAAATGCTAAGTGAAGTAAAGCCTGATATAGTTTTCATTTCTACTGATTGGAATACTCATGGTGAGATGGCAGTTGAAACCATGAAAAATGGTGCACATGCTTTCGTTGAAGTACCACTTGCAATGACTTTAAAAGAACTATGGGATATTGTTGATACTTCTGAAAAATATAAAAAACATTGCATGATGATGGAAAATGTAAATTATGGTAGAGAAGAGTTAATGTTTTTGAATATAATTAGAAATGGACATCTCGGAGAACTTCTTCATGGTGAAGCTGCCTATATTCATGATTTAAGATTTCAAATGAATGAAGAAACAAGAGGAACAGGATCTTGGAGAACTCTTGAGTATGAGAAAAGAAGGGGTAATTTATATCCTACTCATGGGCTTGGACCAATATCACAGTATATGAATTTATTAAGATCTGAGGACACATTTAAAAAGCTAGTTTCTTTCTCTTCGCCTGCTATGGGTAGAAAAAAATTTGGTAAAGAAAATTTTCCATCAAATCATAAATGGAACAATCTAAATTATCAAAATGGTGATATAAATACTTCAATTATTAAAACTTATCTTGGAAGAACAATAATGGTTCAATGGGATGAGACAAGTCCAAGACCTTACACAAGGCTAAATTTAATTCAAGGTACCAAAGGGATATTAGCAGGTGGACCGACTAGAGCTGCATTTGATAAAGGATTTGAAATTTATACTAAAGATTCAAAAGAATGGGTTAAAGGTGAAGGAATAGATCGACTATATGAAAAATATGATCATCCTTTATATAAAAGATTAAATAATCAAACAAAAAATACAGGTCACGGGGGAATGGATGGTATAATGATGTATAGAATTGTTGAATGTCTCCAAAATGGACTACCTCTTGATCAAAACGTATATGAGGGGTGTGCATGGAGCTCATTAATTGAACTAACTTCTAACTCTGTTAATAATGATGGTGAACCTCAATTTTTTCCAGATTTTACAAGAGGAGACTGGGTTAACACTAAAACATTTGATATTATCTCTTGATGTATAAAAAGATAATATCTAAAGCACCAGGAAGAGTGTGCCTGTTTGGTGATCATCAAGATTATCTAGGATTACCAATAATAGCCACAACAATAAATAATGAAATTAAAATAGAGGCTACTCTAAATAATGATAGAGAATTTAAAATCTTTAAAAAAGAGCTAGAATCAACAGATATTATACCAATTGACTTTGAACATGATTCTAATGAAAAAGATTTTTTTAAAATTGCTTTAAATGTTCTAAAAGATTTTGAATGTAAACCTGATATAGGATTTGATATTAATATTACTAGTAAAATTCCAATAAATTCTGGTTTATCAAGCTCATCTGCATTAATTGTAGCATGGGTAAATTTTCTTCTAAATACATTTACAGACCATGAAGTGACTTCAGATTTGTTAGCTGAGATCTCATATAGAATAGAGGTCCTGGAGGTAGGAGGTTCAGGTGGAAAAATGGATCAATATACTATTGCTAACGGAAAAACAATTTATTTGGATACCAAAACTGATAGTATTATACCTTTTAATCATAAATTATGTGATATGATTGTTGGTGTCTCAAATCAGAGTAAGGATACACAAGGACTATTAAAGAAACTTAAAGAGAATGCATTAAAGTCAATTCAAATTGTAAGCAATCATTATGAAGGTTTCAGTTTTACAAACACTGATAATCTAGATTTAAATAAATGTTTATCATTTCTTGATGATAGTTTAAAGCCATTCTTTAGGGCTGCTGTAGGTAACTACAGAACTACTATAAAAGCAAAAAATGAATTCCAAAAAGATGAAATTGATATTGATAAGATTGCAGATTTAATAAATATTCACCATAGTTTTTTAAAAAATGATTTAAAAATTACTACTCCAGAAATTGATGATATGGTAAGTATTGCAATGGATAATGGCTCAATTGGCTCTAAAATTGTTGGTTCAGGTGGTGGAGGCTCTATTATGTGTCTATCAAAGGATCAATCTTGTTCGCTTAAAATTGTTAATGAATTAAAAAAATATGGTGTTAAGGATGCCTTTATTGCTAATATCGGTAGAGGTCCAACTATTTCTTATGAATAATATTCCTTTAATTATAATGGCTGCAGGTGTTTCATCTAGAATGAAAGCTTCTAATGTTAGTACTAATCTTTCAGAAGATCAGGTTTCTCAATCTAACTCTCGAGTTAAGGGGTTTATTGAGATAAATGAAAGAAATGAAACTTTGATTTACCATATTATCAAGAATTCAATTACTGCAGGAATTCATGAGTTTTATGTAATTCTATCTGAAGACTCATTTGAATTTCAAAATTATCTTAATCAAATTGAAAAGAAATTATCAATTAAAATAAGATTTGCATTTCAAGATTACTATGGTAACCCAAAACCAATGGGAACAGCTGATGCCATATATCAAACTATGAACCAATTTCCTATTTTACAATCATCAAGGTTCTTAGTATGTAATTCTGATAATATATACTCGGTAAAAGCAATTAAAACTTTAAAATCAGAACTCAACCACAACTCAATGATTGCTTATAACTCCAAATGTCTTGAGTTTAGTGAGGAAAAAATATCCTCTTTTTCAATTTTAGAGATTAAAAATAAATTTTTGTTTAAGATTATTGAGAAGCCAACAATTAATCATATTAGAAGTATTACTGAAGAAAAGTTTATAAGCATGAATATTTTTTCATTTTTTGGAGACCAAGTATATGATTATATAAGTAACTGTGAAGTCAATCAAGATAGAGGGGAGAAAGAGATTGCTACGGCTATCCAAAATATGATAAATGATAGAAATGAATCTATTAAGGTCTATAAAATCTGTGAACATGTTCCAGACCTGACCTATAAAAATGATATAGAATTGATAAATAACTTTTTAAAATAAAATTAACTTTCAGCCTTACTGCAAGACTTTATATCATATTATCTTTGTAGGTAACTCATTAATATGAAAAGATTTTTAATTACATCTATAATTTTACTAACCTCCTGTGATATAAGTTCACAAAAAGCAGTTGACAATCCCCAGCCAGTCAATCAAATTGATAATAAAAACTATGATGATATGAGTAGGGCCTACTTCGCGTCTGGATGTTTTTGGTGTGTTGAAACAATTTATGAAAGTTTAGATGGAGTAAAAGAAGTTTACTCGGGTTATGCTGGTGGTTCAACAGTTAATCCAAATTATTATCAGGTTATTTCAGGTAAAACAGGTCATGCTGAAGCAATAGAGATAATCTACGATAAAGATCTTATATCCTATCAAACTCTTCTAAAAGTTTTTTTTGATTCACATGACCCTACTACTCCAAATAGACAAGGTCCAGATTATGGTTCGCAGTATAGATCTATTGCTTTCTACACAAATGATATTGAACGAAACAAAATTATCAACTATATTAATTTACTGTCTACAAACTCAATTTTTGGAAAAAAAATTATAACAGAAGTAAAAGAGATTAATAAATTTTATTATGCAGAGGATTACCATCAAGATTTTGAGAAAAAAAATCCAAATAATCCCTATGTTAACAACGTTTCAATACCTAGATTTAATAGATTCAAGAAAAAAGCATCTAACTATGTTAAAATTAAAGATGGTCACTAGGATATTTCTTTATTTATTAATATCTACATCTCTAGTATCTTGTTCAAAAGATGATTATATAAAAGAATTAGATGAATGGGAGTATTCCTTGAAAAAATTATATGAGAAAAGAGATTTATGGAATTCATTTGAAATTTCAAATTATGAAATGTCTCAACAAATATTTTGTTTCTGCTATCCTGAAGATTTTTTGATGCCTAAGTATATCATAGTTTTTGATGGAAACATTAAATTAATAAATGGTTCTAACCCGGAGGATACTATAGGTTATGAATCTTTTTATACAATTAACTCGTTATTTGATTTTATAGAGAGAAAACTCAAAGAAAATCCTGTAGTTTTTCAAATAGAATATGATCAAGATTACGGATATCCTATATCGATGTATTTTGATATATCTGAAATGATTGCAGACGAAGAAATGGGTTATAACATATCAGATTTTAAAACTTTAAATAATGATTAAGGTTAATATTGAGAAGAATAATAAAGATTTTCAAATTATTGAAAATCAAGAAGTCTTAATAAGAGGAATAAAGCCAAAATGGTATTCAAGCCAAATAAACTTTTTTTATAACAGTAGAACTTATCAGATAAAAAAGAAAAGCTTTTGGAGTTCAACTTATAATATTTTTCAGGGAAGTAGAATTGTTGGTGTATTTAATTATAAATGGAAAAAAGGAGGGTATTCCCTTGTTATGAATGATTCAAAAAAAACATTTTCATTAACTCAATCCAATAGGGGTGGAATGTGGAGAAATGAAAAATTATATACTCTTATAGAGGATGGGACAAAACCAATCCTAACAATTAATTATTCATTTAAAAAATGGAAAGAAAATATAGAGATAGAGAAAATTGATCTAAGTGATTCAAGCTTAGACCTAATTATTTATGGTTTATTTATAATGAGGAGGTTGCAATCTGCAGAGTCTGCTGCTTCAGCAGGTGTTTATGGGTAAGTTAATTGATATATATGGTAACCAATATGTTGTTAATGATATAATAACTTTCAAGGAGCATATAATTAAATACCATACTTTAGACGGAAAGCCTGATGGAAGTATACATGAAGAAAATGGTTACTACTTTAAAGTAGATAATGAATTTTACAATAAATTAAAAAATCTATAATATATTTATAATGAGACTGTTATGAGGTACTATCTGTTTGTGTCTTTTTTTATAATTGGCTGTTCCAATATTCTTTATAATCATAATGATTCAATGTCAATGTTAGTTTCAAAGCAAATGGTAATTGATAAACTAGGAGAGCCGTCTAAAATTATTAAAAGAGATGGATTTGATGAATATTATTATGATTTTGGAGTTTTTGAAGAACGTGTAAATTATTTTGAACCAAAAATCTCAACAGTTTCGAATCAAGATTTGGTATATAGCGAAGTAAACTCTGGAGTGGAACCTTAATTCAGAATTCAATTAACTCAAAAATATATAAAGTTTCATCTAATAGGTGAAAAAGTGATTTACTGGGAGAGTCAAGCAGTAAACTTTTCTACAAAAAAAAATGATTAATTGTTACATGACGGTTACTACAAATATATTTTTCTAAGAAAAATTTAAATTTTAATTTATTAATATTGATCTCAAAATTATTCTATGCCAATTAAAACTTATACCAAGAATAATCAAGCAAATGGTAATTTTAATGGAGGTGAAATTCTTGAAAAAAAACCTATAGGATTTCCTCAGGATGGTGGTATGTTAAGACCTTACTCAAACTTGTTTTACTGGGCTCATGCTTGGGCTCCAAAAAATGATAGTATTATAGGTCTTCATCCTCATCGAGGTTTCGAAATATGTAGTTTTGTTTTAAAGGGGGAAATTGAGCATTATGACACTCTTTTGGATAAATGGATAACTCTTAAAGAAGGGGATGTTCAAGTTATTAGGGCAGGTAAAGGAATATCTCATTCAGAAAAATTAAAAAAAGGTTCTGAGATATTTCAAATATGGTTTGATCCTAACCTTCATGTTTCATTATACGAAGAAGCAAAATATAGTGACTACAAATCAGAGATCTTTTCGATTAAAAAAGAGGATGGAAAGGAAACTAAAATAATTTCAGATATTAATAATCAAATAGATTTGAAATCTGATTCAATTCAAATTTACCAGCATTCATTCACTAAAGGTATCTATGTCCATGAGATAAATAAAGATAGATTTCACTCAATCTTTATTCAATCTGGTATCCTAAAAATAAATGATAAAATTTATAATCCTGGAGATTTCTTAATAGTTGATAGTGAGGTCTCCTTGATTATTGAAATAATATCAGACACAAAAATATTTGAAATTACTTCACTAATTGACCTTCCATATAAAACATATGCTGAAATGCATAATATTAGTTAACTATAACTAGTTTTAATACTCTACCAGAAAATAATTCAAATAATTCATCAATAGACTCTTCTGATTGAAAAGATATTCTAATAAAACCTTCTCCAAAGCTCAAGTAAGCTGATGTACTGTTATCTGAATTAAGAAATACTTGTGGTAATTGGCTCCATCTATCAGGTCTATCATCTTCATATGTTCTCTGTATGTAAGCGGTAATATTTGCATTATCGTAAATTTCCTTTGTTATTTCAGGAACGGCTATTTCAAAGTTTCCATATCTTTCATCATCACTGATTTCATCCAATTGATTTGGCACTTCAATAAGTATAATCTCATTTTCAACTCCGTTAACAATTGTTTCAGCCATTTGATTGCCAGAACCAGTTGCGCACGATGATAAAATAAGTGAGGGTATTAGTATTAGAAGTATGTATCTCATTTTTAATTTTTTTTAAAGTTAGTTATATAAATTAAGAAAGCCTGACTCACTAGGTGCGTCAGGCTTTCTAATTCTCTATTCACGATTGAAATTTATTTCAAATAGTAGTTAATTTGACTACTTTTTAATGTTTAGAGTTGTGTAAGTTTTATCTCTGCTTTCGCTTTGAACGTTACGGCGAATTTTACCGTATCTTTCACTTACTTATTTAAAAGTAGAAAAAAAATTGACAAATA
>Ga0255766_10001875_pt1 | contig 18955 bp, 18 predicted proteins | sample 071ome_23_FD_179966 | JGI IMG/M metagenome (GOLD analysis project Ga0255766, IMG submission 179966) | Coastal salt marsh microbial communities from the Groves Creek Marsh, Skidaway Island, Georgia - 071403BT metaG (version 2) | ecosystem: Environmental > Aquatic > Marine > Intertidal zone >... | reverse complement strand
AGATATGGTTATGGTGCGAATACAGCTGCTAATAACACAGCAAATTATAATGCTGCTGTTGCTGCTCAAGGTGCTGATAATCAAGATACTAAATTATGGTGGGATACTAAATAAACCATTTAATTTAGATGAAATTAAGCACCCTTCGGGGTGCTTTTTTTTTGATTATATTTAATGACATGAGATATATCTATTTTTTAATGATTCCTATTATTAGTTGGGGTCAAATAAATGAAATTAAGAATAGTGATTTTTACAGATCTGGTAATTTTTTACTTAAAGAACTAGCGCAGAATAATAATCTGGAAATTGAAGGAAATCCATATCTAAACAAAAAATTTCAAGAAGGTAAAATTTTATTCAAAAATGGTAATGAATATTCTACTTTGATTAGACTAAATATGGGTACCCAAAAATTTGAGATAAAAAATTCTATTAGTAAAGAGGAATATGAATTTAAACTCGATGAAACAGCTAATATTCAGCTTAATAATAAAAAATATGGAATTTATTCACTAAACTTTGAGGGCTCAGTCAATATCATGGTGTTAGAAGAGATCATAAAAGGAAATAAATTCAGTTTATTTTATTACCCAAAAAAAAACATTGAAATACCAAAAAAAAGAGAAAGTCCCGCTCCAGCCTCAGGTTTTGAAAAGAATATATTGCCAGAATGGAAAGATTATAGCTATTATATAATTTCCTACAGAGATAAACATTATAGAGTAATTAATTCTCATAATAAATTTTCTAAGCTTGAAATTTTTAAAGGTTTTGATTATAAAAATTACAGGAAAAGAAACAAATTAAACTTAAAATCAAGAGAAAGCTTAATTGATTTAATAAATGAATTAAATAAATGATAGAAAAGACTAGTGAACTTATATTTGGAAAAAAAACGGTTTTCGAAGCTATAGAAAATGACGTTCAAATTGATAAAGTCTATATTGATAGAGACAATCAATTCATGGAAAACATTAAAAGAAAAGTACATGAAAAAAGTATTCAAATTTCTTTTGTTCCAATTGAGAAGTTAAATAGACTAACAAAAGGTAATCATCAAGGAATAGTAGCAACTATTTCTCCTATCAAAACTTTAGATTTGAATTCTCTTGAAAAATCTATTATTGATAATAATTTTAATTTTTTAATACTTGACAGTGTTACTGATACAAAAAATTTTGGAGCAATAGTAAGGACTGCAGAATGCATGGGAATGAATGGTATAATTATTTCAAAGTCAGGAAGCTCTCCAATTAATGGAGAAACAATTAAATCTTCATCTGGTGCAATCTTTAATATTCCAATATTCAAAGTTGACCACATAAAAGATGCAATATTTCTATTAAAAGCAAATGAAATTAAAATAGTTTCTGCGGATGAAAAAGGAGAAAATTCAATTTATGATTACAAATTTGATAGAAAAACATCTATAGTTATGGGATCAGAAGGTAAAGGAATTTCAAAATCAATTTTAAGTTTAAGTGACAATATTCTTATGATTCCTATGAAAGGAAAAGTAGAGTCTCTAAATGTTTCAGTTGCAACAGGTATTTTTATTTCAGAACTAACAAAGGAATTATAATATTTTCATAAGCTCATCCAGCTTGTGGATAATCTTACAATCTGAGTGAATTTTTTCACCATGAGCAATTAAATGAATCGCTTCCAAACCATAATCAAGCGCACCTTTAATATCAGCTTCATAACTGTCACCTATCATGATAGAATCAGTTTTTTTTGATTTTGAATCATTTAAAGAATATTCAAAAATAAAGGGATTTGGCTTCTTTACTCCTACTGTTTCTGAATCATATACTTTTTTAAAATATTTAATAATTCCAGATGAATTAATCTTATTTTTTTGAACATTTTTAAAGCCATTAGTAATAATATATAAATTATACTTATTAACTAAATAATCTAGAGTTTCTAATGCCATTGGCATTAAATGATAATTTTTTGGCAAATATTTAATATAGTCATCTGATATAGAATTAATGATTTCATCAGAGATTTCATATTCTAACTTATCAAATGCAGATTTTAATCTATTATATCTTAAGAATTCTTTAGTGATTTTTTCTTCTCTGTATAATTTCCAATATTTAAAATTCAATGGGATGTAGATCTTTAGGAAACTTTCTAGTGGAATTCTGACTTTATATTTCTTTAATAGCTTTTCAAAAGTCAAAGCAGAGTTTTTTTCGAAATCCCATATTGTATGGTCAAGATCAAAAAAAATATTTTTTAAATTTTTCATCTGTTAATTAATGATAAAAAATCTACAGATGAAAAACTTCCTGAACTCATTAATAGTAATACATAGTTTTCAGAATTAATATCCCTGATAAAATCTGAAAGATCTTTTTTGTTATTTAAAACTATGATTTCATTATCATTAAAAGAATTTTGAATTAATTCTCTACTAATTATTGTTTTTGATCTTTTTTGTAAAACTTCAAGATCATAATAAACAACTTTAATATCAGCGCTATCCATACAACCATTATATTCTTTAATGAATTCTGAGTGAAAACTACTGAATGTATGAAGTTCATATAGAGCAATTATCTGTTTATTAGAAAATTGGTTTTTGACTGCATTCAAAGAAGCAAGGAGTTTACTTGGTGAATGAGCAAAATCCTTAAAGATTGATTTAGAATTATCTCTGTATATTAATTCTAATCTTTTAGAGGCTCCTTTGAACTCTGAAATTGAATTGAAAAAATCATTTTCAAATATTCCTAATAACGAACATATTTTTTGAGCTGCTCCTAAGTTAGAAAGGTTATGTTTACCAAAAATTTTTATTGGAATTTCGCCCTCATCAGACTCTAAATATGTTATTCCATCAATATTAAAGTGATTGCACTTACTGTATGCAATTTTTCTTATTGGCTTAGTGCTCTCTAAAACTAATTTCTTTAATATATCGTCTTCTTCATTATACACTAAAACACCACCATCAACAATTGATTCAATAAATTTCTCAAATTGTAAAATATAGTTTTCAAAATTTGGAAAGACATTAATATGATCCCATGCAATACCAGTTATAACTGCGATGTTGGCTTTATATTTATGAAATTTAGGGGTTAAATCGATTGGTGAACTTAGGTACTCATCTCCTTCAATTAAAATAAAATCACTTGAATCACTAATACTGACCATATTATCAAAGCCCTCAATACTTGCACCCAATAAATAATCAATTGCATTATTGTGTGAGTTCAATACATGCAAAATCATGGATGTAACAGTAGTTTTACCGTGACTACCACCTATTACAACTCGAGTTTTATTTTTTGAAATTTCATAGATAAGTTCAGGATATGAATATATTTTACAACCAATATTTTGAGCCTTTATAAGTTCCAAATTATCTTTTTTTGCATGCATTCCAAGTATAATATAATCTATATCATTAGTTATTTTCTCAGGAAACCAACCCTCTTTTTCGGGAAGCAAATCATTGGCTACAAGTCTATCATGTGATGGATTATAAATTTTATCATCACTCCCAGAAACAATACAACCTGAATTTTTAAGTGCGATTGCAAGATTATGCATTACACTTCCTCCAATTGCAATAAAATGAACCCTTCCAGTTATCATGAATTAAGTTTATTCCAGATCAAATCTTTTAATTCAACAACCCCTTCTAAAGTAACAGCTGAAATAAAATGAGATTCTATTTTTTGCAAGTTAGTTTTAAGTTTATTTTTTATAGCTAGTCTTTCTTTTTGATTAATTAAATCGCTCTTAGAAATAACAACTATCCTTTCTTTGTCTAACAATTCTCTATTGTAATTTTTTAATTCATTTAAAAGAGTTTGATATTCTTTAATTACATTTCTTGATTCACATGAAATCAAGAAAAGTAAAGTAGAATTTCTCTCAATATGCCTTAAAAAATGATGACCCAATCCTTTACCCTCAGAAGCTCCCTCAATAATACCCGGAATATCCGAAACAACAAATGATTTAAAGTCCCTATGCCTAACAATACCTAGGTTAGGCTTTAGAGTTGTGAATTCATAATTTGCAATTTTTGGTTTTGCGTCTGTAATAACACTTAAAAGTGTAGATTTACCTGCATTAGGAAATCCAACTAAGCCAACATCAGCTAAAACTTTTAGCTCTAGTAACAATTGTTTTTCATGTCCTTCTAATCCTGGTTGAGCATATTTAGGAGTTTGATTTGTTGATGATTTAAAATGCCAATTACCCAGTCCACCCTTACCTCCAGGAACGACAACTTTTTCTTCATTATCAGAAATTGGTTCAAATAAAATTTCACCGCTTTCTAAATCCTTAACAACAGTTCCAACAGGGATTTTGATAATTTCATCTTTTCCATTAGCACCTGAACTTCGAGACTTACTTCCGTTGTATCCTTGTTCGGCCTTAAAATGCTTCTTAAATTTGAAATGATATAGTGTCCACAAGTTTTTATCTGAAACAAAAACTATGTTACCTCCTCTACCACCATCACCTCCATCTGGACCTCCTTTAGCAACGTACTTTTCTCTCCTTAGATGAGTTGACCCACTTCCACCTTTACCAGATGATACATGAATTTTAACATAGTCAACAAAGTTATCCTCTGTCATTTAAATAATTATCTAATAGATTGACGATTCTAGCGGTAATAGCATCCATTTCTCCTATACCATTAATTGATTTATACTTATTCTGTTTTGTGTAAAATTCAATCAAAGGTTTTGTTTTCTTATCGTACTCTTGTAATCTTTTGTTAATCTTATCTTCACTCTGATCATCAGCTCTTCCACTACTTTTACCTCTGTTCAGTAATCTTTTAATTAAAGTCTCATTATCTACATCTAAGGCAATAGTTAAATGAATATTGAGAGAATACTTAGTAAGTAATGCATCTAATTTTTCAGCTTGATAACTTGTTCTAGGAAAACCATCAAAAATAAATCCTTCACAGGGTAAATGATACTCAAGTTCTTCTTTAAGCATATTGACTGTAACCTCATCAGGAACAAGTTCCCCTTTTTCCATATATCCTTTTGCTAGCATTCCTAAATCAGTTTTATTAGACATATTTTTTCTAAATACATCACCAGTAGAAATGTGAACTAAATTATATTTATTTTTTATTAAAGAGGCTTGAGTTCCTTTACCAGAACCAGGCTTGCCAAAAAGAATTAGATTTAACATGTTGTTTTTAATTACACAAATATACCAATTGTAAAGCTTTATTAAAATTGACATAATTCAAATTAAATTAACGTATTTTTGTGGCGAATGGAAAGAAGCATTTTTAGTAAAAAAATTGGAATTATTGGTGGAGGACAACTAGGCAAAATGATACTTAATGAAACGAATAAATGGAGTTTAAATATTTCTATTCTTGATTCAAATAAAAATTCACCTTGTAAGAATTTATGTAACGGGTTTTATGTTGGTGATTTATTAGATTATGAAACTGTACTAAACTTTGGAAGGAAATGTGATTTAATAACATATGAAATTGAACACATTAATACACAAGCTTTATTTGATTTAGAAAAAGAAGGTATTACTGTATATCCTAAGCCAGAAACACTTAAAATTATTCAAGATAAAAATAGTCAGAAAGAATTTTATAAAAGAAATGAATTACCAACTGCTGATTTTTTATTCTACAGTAATGTTAATGATCTTAAAAATGGAATTAAAGAAGGTAAAGTTGAATTTCCTTGTGTTTGGAAAAAAACAAAGTTTGGCTATGATGGATTTGGAGTAAAAATATTAAAGTCACTTGAAGATTTAAATGATATTCCAGAAAGTGAAATGATCATAGAAAAACTAATTCCATTTCAAAAAGAGATTGCTGTGATAATAGCAAGAAATTCAAAAGGAAAAATAAAGAATTTTGATGTTGTTGAGATGGAATTTAATGAAATTTCTAATCAAGTTGAATTTGTTATAAGCCCATCAAATATCTCAGAAGAAATTAAAAAGAATGCTATAAAAATTGCTATTGAAACAGCTGAACAATTTAACCTAATTGGACTTCTAGCAGTTGAAATGTTTTTAACTGAAGACAATCAAATTTTAATAAACGAAGTTGCACCTAGACCGCATAACAGTGGTCACTTCACTTTAGATGCCTGTAATACAAGTCAATTCGAACAACATATTAGAGCTATTCTTGGTTTAGAACTTGGTGATGTTTCGCAAAAAGGTAACGCAATTATGTTGAATTTAGTTGGTGAAGAAAATTCTTTTGGAAAAGTTATTTACTCTAATCTTGATAATGCCTTAAATGATGATTCATCTTACGTTCATATTTACGGCAAAGAAGAAACTAGACCTAACAGAAAAATGGGACACATAACAATAATTTGTGATAACTTTGAAGATGCTTATAAAAAAGCTAAAAATTTAAAAAACACTATTAAAGTAAAATCAATAAACAATGGCTAAAGTTGGTATTATTATGGGAAGTAAATCTGATTATCCTGTTATGAGGGAAGCTGAAGATATACTTAAAGAATTTGACGTTGATTATGAAATAAATATTGTCTCTGCTCACAGAACACCTGAAAAAATGATGGATTATAGCAAGAATGCACATGAAAGAGGAATAAATGTCATAATAGCTGGTGCAGGTGGAGCTGCTCATCTTCCTGGGATGGTCGCTTCAATCACACCACTTCCTGTGATTGGTGTTCCAGTAAAGTCTAGAAATTCTATTGACGGATGGGATTCAATCTTATCAATTTTACAAATGCCAGGTGGTGTTCCTGTAGCTACAGTTGCTCTCAACGGAGCAAAAAATGCTGGTATTTTAGCGGTAGAAATCCTTGGCTCTTCAAACAGCGAATTGTTAAAAAAAGTGATTCAATACAAAAAAGAACTTGAAAAGAAAGTGAATCAGAGTAAAATTGACGAATAAATTTGTCAATAATTTCGTTAAAAACTTTCAAAAATATTAAGAATTTAAATTAGCAACACTTATTTGTAATCCATACTTTTAAATCGATTATGAAATTTTCTAAAAGACATATTGGCGTAAATGAAAATGATAAAAATTTTATGCTTAGTTACCTTGGAGTTGATTCAATTGAAGAGTTAATCTCTGAAACCATACCTAATAATATTAGACTTAATAAAAATCTTGAATTAGAACCTGCACTCAGTGAAGCACAATTTCTTAATCATATCCATAAATTATCACTTGAAAACAAACAGTTCAAATCTTACATTGGGCTAGGTTATAATCAGTCAGTACTGCCTCCAGTCATTCAAAGAAATATCCTTGAAAATCCTGGCTGGTATACTGCTTACACTCCCTACCAAGCTGAAATTGCTCAAGGAAGACTTGAAGCACTACTAAATTATCAAACTGTTATTTGTGATTTAACTGGAATGGAATTAGCAAATGCATCTCTTCTTGATGAGGGAACCTCTGCTGCTGAAGCTTTAAGTATGCTATATGCTACAAGGTCTAGAGAAAAAATTAAAAATGCTTCTAATAAGTTTTTTATTGATGAATCTACTTATCAGCAAACAATCGATGTTATTGAAACAAGAGCTGAACCACTGGGGATTGAAATTATTATTGGAAAATCAATTGATTATGTTTTTGATGATAGCTTTTTTGGATGCTTTGCTCAGTATGCTTCATCACATGGAAGTATAAATGATATTGAAGCAATTTCAAGAAAACTCGAGAGTTTTGATATAAAATTTGTTATAGGAGCTGATTTAATGTCATTAGCTCTACTCAAAAAACCTTCATTGACAAATTGTGAGGTTGTGATAGGAACATCTCAAAGATTTGGAATTCCACTTGGTTACGGAGGTCCTCATGCTGGTTTTTTTGCAACAAAATCAAAATACAAAAGACATATCCCAGGTCGTATCATAGGCGTATCTAAGGATAGGCTTGGTACAAAAGCTCTTAGGATGGCGCTGCAGACAAGAGAACAACATATCAAAAGAGAGAGAGCAACTTCAAATATTTGTACAGCACAAGTACTGTTAGCTGTTATGGCAGGTATGTATGCAGTGTATCATGGAAAAGATGGAATAAAAAATATTGCTACGAAAATCAATAGCCTAACAAATCTTCTCAAGAATAACCTAGAAAAGATTGATATAAATATAATTAATGAAAGTTATTTTGACACTTTACATATAAAATTTCCAAAAAAGAAAATTGAGAAATTAGCAATTGAAAATCAGATAAATTTTAACTACATCAATGATGAAGAGCTATCAATTTCAATTAATGAATCAACTGAAACTAACGACATTGAAGCTATTTACGACTTATTTAAAATTGCAAGTAAATGCACCATAAAATTTAATAAGAATAATATAGAAAATAAATCATTAAATAATTACAAGAGAGAATCTGAATTTTTAGAAGATCCTATTTTTAATACTCATCAATCTGAAACATCAATGATGAGATATATTAAAAAGCTTGAAAGAAAAGACTTATCATTAAATCATTCTATGATTTCTTTAGGCTCTTGTACAATGAAACTTAATGCTGCTGCTGAAATGCTTCCATTAAGTTGGTCAAATTGGAACAACATACATCCATTTGCCCCGCTAGACCAAGCAATTGGATACTTTAAAGTCTTAAACCTGTTAGAAAAACAACTAAATGAAGTAACTGGCTTTCACTCTACAACACTTCAACCAAATTCAGGAGCTCAAGGAGAATACACTGGATTAATGCTAATAAGAGCATATTTCAAGAGTAAAAATCAAGAGCATAGAAATATATGCTTGATTCCGGCTTCTGCTCACGGAACAAATCCAGCCTCTGCAATTATGGCCGGAATGAAAGTTGTTGTTGTTGGAACTGATAAACACGGTAATATCAATGAAAATGAGTTGATTGAAAAGGCCCAAGAGTATTCTGAAAATCTTGCCGCTCTAATGATAACATATCCATCAACACATGGTGTTTTTGAATCATCGATACAGAGAATAACAGAAGCGATTCATAGTAATGGCGGTCAAGTTTATATGGATGGAGCAAATATGAATGCACAAGTTGGTCTAACAAATCCATTTTTAATTGGTGCAGATGTATGTCATTTAAACCTTCATAAAACATTTGCTATTCCACACGGAGGAGGGGGGCCTGGTGTTGGACCGGTGTGTGTTGCAAAACATCTAGCAGAGTTTCTGCCAAAAAGTGATAGAGAAAAAAATTCAAAATTTAATATTAAGGCTATATCTTCTGCTCCATGGGGTTCAGCTATGGCATGTTTAATTTCATATGGATATATAAAAATGATGGGGCCAGATGGACTTAGGGAGGCAACAGAGATATCAATTTTAAATGCAAATTACATTAAGAAAAGAATAGAGAAAGATTATAAAATATTATATCAAGGCGAAAAAGGAAGATCAGCTCATGAGCTGATTATAGATTGTAGAGAGTTTAAAGAATCACACAATATTGGAGTGATGGATATTGCAAAAAGACTGATAGATTATGGGTTTCACGCTCCCACTGTATCTTTTCCTGTACCAGGCACAATGATGATAGAACCAACAGAAAGTGAAAATCTAGCAGAAATTGATAGATTTTGTGATGCTCTTATTTCAATTAAATCTGAAATTTTAAACTGTAAAAAAGAGGAGTCAAGTAATGTTTTAACAAATTCACCTCATACACTTGAAATGATTACTGCTGATAACTGGGATTATAATTATACTAGAACTCATGCAGCTTATCCACTTAGTTTCGTAAAAGAAAATAAATTTTGGCCAACAGTAACTAGAATTGATGAAGCTTTTGGTGATAGAAATTTAATTTGTACTTGCTCCCCCATAGAAAATTATATAGAAAATTAATTCTTAATTTTAACAACTAAATAAAAATAATGTCAATAAAAATTACAGGAACTGGATCTTGTATTCCAAATAATATTATTGAAAACAAAGAGTTCGTAAAAAACAATTTTTTTGATAAAGATGGAAATCCTTATCCCAATTCCAACCAAGATATAATTGATAAATTTCAAGCAATTACAGGGATTCAAAAAAGAAGATATGCCGATAATGATCAAAAAGCTTCTGACTTAGCTGCTGAAGCGGGATTAAAGGCAATAGAATCTGCAGGAATTAATAAAGAAGAATTGGACTACATAATCGTTTCGCACAATTTTGGTGATGTTGAATACGGTACAAATCAATACATAGCTCTACCTTCAGTCGCAACTATGGTGAAGCATAAAATGAATATTAAAAATGTTAATTGTGTTGCGTATGATCTGATATTTGGATGTCCAGGGTGGCTAGAGGGTGTTATCCAAGCATCAGCATTCATCAAAGCAGGTATGGCAAAAAAGTGTTTAGTGATTGGAACAGATACTCTATCTAGGACTGTAGACAATAACGATAGGGATTCCATGATTTTTGCTGATGGAGCAGGAGCTACTATTGTCGAAGAAAATAATGAAAAAGGTGGAATTCTTTCGCACAAAACCATAACATGCGCTCAAAAAGAGGCGCTTTATCTTTTTTGTGCAGAATCATATGATCCAAAATCTAATTCATTAAATAAGCATATAAAAATGAATGGTAGAAAAGTTTACGAATTTGCTATCTCGACTATTCCTGATGCTCTCAAAGAATGTCTTGAAAGTAGTGGAAAAACCATTCATGATGTAAAAAAAATATTCTTACATCAGGCTAATGAAAAGCTGGACGAAGCAGTTATGAAGTATTTTTACAGATTATTTGAAATGAATGTTCCTGAAAATATACTTCCAATTAGCGTTGATGTTTTAGGGAATTCCTCCGTTGCAACTATTCCAACTCTTTACGATTTAGTAAAAAGAGAAAATTTTAAAGGACATGAAGTCAATAAAGGCGACATCATAATTTTCGCTAGCGTTGGAGCTGGGATGAATGTTAATGCAATAACTTATCAAGTTTAGATGAAATATATAACTGGCATTGGAAAATATTTTTTGATGATCAGAATATCATTTTCAAAGTATTGCAAAAGAAAAATTTTGTATAAACAAATTTTCAAAGAAATTAATGATTTGGTATTAGATTCAATTCCAATAGTTTCAATTTTATCATTTTTCATTGGAGGAGTTGTAGCAATTCAAATGGCTTTAAATTTAGAAAGTCCATTACTTTCAAAAACTTTAATTGGTTTTGCAACTAGACAGTCTATTATTCTTGAATTTGCTCCAACATTTATTTCAATCATCATGGCAGGAAAAGTTGGTTCTTATATTACTTCAAGTATTGGAACTATGAGAGTTACTGAACAGATTGATGCTTTGGAGGTGATGGGTATCAATTCATTGAATTATCTTGTTTTTCCAAAAATAATTGCGATGCTTCTGTACCCATTTGTTATAACAATTTCAATGTTTCTTGGTATAATTGGAGGGTTATTAGCAATGCAACTAACTGGTGTTCCCAGTGAAGCCTACATTGAAGGCATTCAATCCGATTTTGATGGTTATCATGTAACTTACTCTTATGTAAAAACTCTTGTTTTTTCTTTTGTTCTAGCAACAGTTCCAGCCTTTCACGGTTACTACCTAAAAGGTGGTGCGCTTGATGTAGGAAAGGCAAGTACACAATCTTTTTATTGGACTTCAATTATTATTATAATCATAAATTACATAATAACCCAATTACTTTTAGCATGATATGATCGAAGTTATCTCTTTACATAAAAAATTTGATCAAGATTATATTCTTAATGATATTAATACAGTTTTTGAAAAAGGGAAAACTAATCTGATTATAGGCCAAAGTGGATCAGGAAAAACTGTTTTACTTAAATGCTTGCTTGGCTTGTATAATATTAATTCTGGTGAAATTTCATATGATGGTATTCATTCGTCAGAAATGGACTCAAATAATAAATTAGAGCTAAGAAGAGAAATGGGAATGGTATTTCAAGGTAGTGCTCTTTTTGACTCATTAAATGTTCTTGAAAATGTTCGATTTCCTCTAGATATGTTGACTCAACTAGATATTAATGAAAAAAACCAAAGAGCTTTAAAATTTATAGAAAGAGTTAATTTGTCAGATTCATTGAATAAACTTCCTTCTGAATTATCAGGCGGAATGCAAAAGAGAGTTGCAATAGCAAGAGCAGTAGTTATGAATCCTAAGTATTTATTTTGCGATGAACCAAATTCTGGTCTTGATCCAAAGACTGCCATAGTAATCGATAAATTGATAAATGAGATAACCAAGGAATATGGAATTACTACAATTATTAATTCTCATGACATGAACTCAGTTATCGAAATTGGTGAAAATATTATTTTTTTAAAGAATGGAAATAAAATCTGGCAGGGTAATAATAAATCTATTCTGAATTCTGGCAACAGAGAGGTTAATGAATTTGTTTATTCCTCAAAACTAGTTCAAAAATTAAAGGGAAATTAGTTTTCGAGAATAAAGCTTCTATTATCAAATTGAAACTCTAGCCATCTCTTCAAACTTATATTTAATTTATTTTTTTCAAGTGTGTTCAACAAGGTGTCCCATTTTACTCTTACAACTAAATCTTTAGTTGTTGAATTAAAATTTGTACCTAATTTTTCATAAATCTCAAACTCTTTTAAATCAGGATATATCAGATTAGCTTCATTTGAAATCTTTTCAAAAATTAACTTTTCTTTACTTAGATTTTTTAATGCTTCAATTTCAAGACTCAATTTATTTACTTCATCACTTTTGTTAGCTAACTCTATAGAATCTCTTAATCTGAGCTCTTTAATAAATGTATTTGAATTAGTTGAACCCTGGTTAATAATTAGTTTTACATCTTTCAATGCACTATAATCCATTTTTTTATTGTTCAATACATCGAGAAAATCTTCTGAAATAGTTTTTTGACCATAATTATTGATAACTATTTCCGGATCATCTCCCTGATTATAATTATATGATGTTACACTTTTTAAATAATCATAATTTGATAGACCTTTTAATTCTTTTGAAATAAAATCTTTTCCTTGTGCGTTGAATTTACTTTCATTCATCACATTAATGAAAGTTATTATGGCTGGGATCATTATCAAAAGTGAGGTAAATGAAATATATCTGTTTATATTTTTTCTATTTGTGGCATTAGTATAATTTACTAAAGGAAATCTTAAAAATTTAAGTACTAAATATGTTGCAATTATTATGTAGATTGAATTAATGGAAAAAAGATACATTGCCCCGAGAGCATAATCAATATTTTGTATTGCCAAACCAAAACCAGCTGTGCATAACGGCGGCATTAGAGCAGTTGCAATAGCAACACCAAATATTGCAGAGCTTAAATTTTCTTTTTTAGTTTTAGCTATAATTAATGCTAGCCCCCCAAAAAATGCTATTAATACATCTCTAATATCAGGTCTGGTTCTAGCAAGTAGCTCAGATGATTCTTCTCTTAGAGGAAAAATAGAAAAGAAAATAAATGCTGTCACTACACTAATAACAACCATTACTAAAAAGTTTGTTACTGAGCTTTTGAAGGTCTGTAAATCATTTGTGGAGATAGAATATCCTAGTCCTAGTATTGGGCCCATTAAAGGTGAAATTAACATGGCACCAATAACAACTGGAGTTGAGTTAGCATTTAAACCAACAGATGCTATCAATATTGAACAAACTAAAATCCATGCTGTTGTGCCACGCATAGAAATGTCAGATTTAATTGAATTGACAACCATGTTTTTGTCAACTTCATTCTGGAACGAAAAAACTCTTTTTAATGAAATATTAACTGATTTAAATAATCCTGATGCATTCTTTTTTAAGTCATCATTTGAGCCATCATTAAAATCAAACTTAGTTTCCATTATTTTATTTCTTTAAGTCCCGTTAAGTCGGATGAACTTCTAATCTTATCTCCAAGGCCATCAATAATTTTTATATCATATTTTTTACAGACAACTGATTCAGGAATTTCATAGTTTTTTCTATCACCACCATTTGCAAAAATGTCAGGCTTAATTTTTTCCAAAGAGGCACATACGGTTTTATCTTTATCAATAGAAAGAAAAACTTCATCAACATTTTTTAGATTTGAGACAATGGTTACCCTATCCTTCTCATCCATAAAAGGTTTACCTTTTTTAAGTTCACATTGATAATTGTTATTTACAATGACAACCAATTTATCACCTAATTTTTTAGCCATATTTATATATTCAAGATGACCAACATGTATTGGATCAAAATAACCACTAATTGCTACTACTTTCATAATTTAACTCTTGTATTACCTAAGAATAAATATTTTTTATCATTATCAATTCTCAAGCAAATATATCTTTTTCTTCTTTTATTTATTTTTTTGAACTTGCCTAAATTTCTATAATAAAAAATCTCTCCATCATTCAACTGATCTAGATATACAATATCATTTGTATTATCATATAGATCCAATTTTTTTGAAAGATTTATATCATAACAAAAACTAGATTTTGGATTTTTCATATGATCAATTAATTCAGAAAGTAAGTTACTTGGGAAATACTCTTTAGCGAGAATTGGATTTAATAAAGATTGAAATTTTTGTTTCCATAATAAACCATGAGGTTTTGCTAATCTATTTTTTTTAAATACAAAGAAATGAGCTAGCTCATGAATAAGAGTGAGTAAAAACCTGTATTTATTTGAAGTTTTGTTTATTGTTATTGTATATCTATCATTATTGTACCTAAAATCTCCATGTTTTGTAGATCTTTGATTGGTCACTTTAAATTCAATAGTCTCATTTTCAACCAATGATCTTACATATAAAACTAGATTTGATGGAATATAAGTTTCTAATTCTTTAATCATGGATTGGAGATCGAAACAGGAATCACTTTTCCATTAAAAAGTAAAGGATTTGCAGTAGAAAAATTATATATGAATTGAGCCATATCTTTAGGTTTCACTTCAGCGTTATATCCAGGAAAGGCAAGTTCAAGCATGGGAGTTTGAACAGCACCTAAACACAAAGTGTTGAAGTAAGGACCATCTTTAAATTCTGTTGCTAGAACCTCGGTTAAAATATTTAATGCTCCTTTACTGCTTGAATAAGATGCTAGACCAGGGAATTTTGAGCTACCTCCAATACCACCGATACTACTAATATTTACTATATGAGAATCTTTTTTAAAGAATGAAAAAAGTGATTGTACTAACCTGACAATTCCAAAAAAATTTACATCATATGTAGATTTAAAATCAGCTTGAGTCTGATCTAAAAAAGGTTTATTTACTAATTTTCCTGCATTATTGATTAAAAAATCCACTTGTAATGAATTAGAACTTAAAAAATCTACTACTTTTTTAATATCGTCCTCAATGGTTATATCAAAATTAATATGGGTTAAACTTGAAGAAAACTCATGATCTGAAATAATGTTCGATCTAGATAAAGAAATTGTTCTAATACCTTCTTTATCAAATTTCTTTATTAGCTCTAAACCGATACCAGAACTTGTCCCTGTGATTAATGCAGTTTTCATTAAGATTTACACTAATATTGTTACAGGATTTTCAATGTATCCTTTTAGGGTTTGAAGGAATAACGAGCCAGTTACCCCATCGACAGATCTATGATCGCAAGCTAAAGTTAATTTCATTGTGTTGCTTACGACTATTTTATCATTAACTACCACAGGTTTTTTAACTATAGCACCGACAGATAAAATAGCAGAATTGGGTTGATTAATTATAGATGTGAACTCTGTAATGCCAAACATTCCTAAATTAGAAATTGTAAAAGTACTACCCTCAATTTCATCAGGCCTTAATTTTTTTGATTTTGCTCTAACGGCATAGTCTCTTACCTTACTATTGATTGAATGTAAAGATTCTTTATCTGCATTTTTAATGACGGGGACAACTAAACCATCTTCAATTCCTACTGCAACACCAATATGTACGTTGTTGTTTAAGATTATTTTTTCATCATTCCACTGAGAATTAACTTGTGGATGATTTTTCAATGCTTCTGCACAAGCTTTTACTACAATATCATTAAAAGATATTTTTGTATCAGGGATAGAATTATACTGTTCTCTAAAGGCTATGGCATTGTCCATATTAAATTCAACAGAAAGGTAGTAATGAGGAGCAGTAAACTTGGATTTACTCAAATTTTTAGCAATTGCCTTCCTCATTGTGGAATTTTGAACAATAGTTGTTTCCTCTTTGATTACATCAACAACTTTCGGCGATTGATTTTCCTCAGTTTGAATCTGCTGCTCTGTAGTTTCTTCTACAGGACTTAGATCACTTAAATCATTTTTAATTATTCTTCCATTTTCCCCAGACCCTATAACTTTAGTTAAATCAATATTTTTTTCTTTGGCAATTTTTTTTGCTAAAGGAGAAGCCTTAATTCTTTCATTTAAATCCGAGCTCGTATTGGTAGTATTAATTTCTTTTTCATCTTCATTCAGTTCAACACTATCATTAGATTCTTCGATAGGAATGATTGAGGATTCATTACCATAACTTTCTAAAGCTTTTGGAACATCAATTTCATTTTCAGAAATAATTGCAATTAACTCATCAACTTTTACTGTTTCACCTTCATTAACAGCAATATGACTTAAAATACCATCATAAAAAGATTCAAATTCCATGGTTGCCTTATCTGTTTCTATCTCAGCTAGAATTTCACCTTCCTTGACTTGATCACCTACATTTTTTAACCATGATGAAATAGTTCCCTCTTCCATAGTATCACTCAATCTTGGCATTGTTATGTAGTCAATTGATCCTTCATTTTGAGACGTTTTTTCCGTAATAGATATTTCTATATTTTCAATTTTAGAATTTTCTGTATCATCAATTTTTTCTTGCTCATTTATCTGATCAACTAGATCTAATTGATTACTTGTCGTATTTTGTGTTTCATTTTCTTGATCACTTTCTAAAGATGAATTATTGACATATTTTGAAATATCTTCACCCTCATTACCTATTATACATAAAAGCGAATCAACAGTTGCAGGAACACCCTCTTCAATGGCAATATGTAATAAGGTGCCATCATAAAAAGATTCAAATTCCATGGTTGCCTTATCTGTTTCTATCTCAGCAAGAATTTCACCCTCTTGAACTTTATCTCCAACTTTTTTTAACCAAGTAGCTACTACACCCTCTTCCATGGTATCACTCAATCTGGGCATTTTTATGATTTCCGCCATTTATAATTTATGTTTTAAAAAAGGGTAATTTTCTTGCTCGTATACAGCATCATACATAACATTAATCTCCGGGAAAGGAGATTCTTCAGCGAATTTTTGACACTCTAATACTCTCTGTTTAACTCGATTATCCATATCCAAAATTTCAAGGTCAGACGCATAATTGTTTTGTATAATCGTATCTTTAACCTGAGTTATAGGATCAATTTTTCTATATTCTTCTACCTCTTCTTTTGTTCTATATTTTTGAGCATCAGACATGGAGTGGCCTCTGTACCTGTAAGTTTTCATTTCAAGTAAACTAGGACCATTTCCTGATCTTGCCCTAGATATAGACTCATTTAGAGCTTCGGCAACTTTTACTGGGCTCATTCCATCTACAGGTCCACATGGCATTTCATATCCTAATCCTAATTTCCATATATCAGTATGGTTGGCAGTTCTTTTGACTGAGGTTCCCATTGCATAACCATTATTTTCAACAATGAATACGACAGGTAAATTCCAAAGCATAGCTAAATTCAAGGTCTCGTGAAAAGATCCTTGCCTTACTGCTCCATCCCCCATGAAACACAAGGTAACATTGTCTCTGCCGTGGTATTTATCACCAAAAGCCATTCCTGCACCTAATGGTATTTGCCCACCTACAATTCCATGACCACCATGAAATCTATGTTCCTTAGAAAAAATATGCATGGAACCTCCTAATCCATTTGAAGTACCAGTTGCTTTTCCATAAAGCTCTGCCATAACTTTTTTAGGATCAACTCCCAAACCAATTGGCATGACATGATTTCTGTAAGCCGTGATCATTCTATCTTTCTCTATATCCATTGCATGTAAAGCACCTGCAAGAATTGCTTCTTGTCCATTGTACAGGTGCAAAAAACCTCTTACCTTTTGTTGAATATATACTGCGGCTAACTTATCTTCAAATTTTCTCCAGAAAAGCATTTCTTCATACCAATTGAGGTATGTATCTCTAGTTATTGGTTTCATAAACTTGAGCAAAGATACTTTAAAAAATTATTTTTTTGTCAAAATAAATAGTTGATTTATCTAATTAAAAATATTGTAAGACAACGAAAATCTAAGAGTGTTTTCAAGAGGACTAATAACATCAGATGTTGAAATTAAATAAGACAAATCAACTTGAAAATTTGATTCTGTTGCAAAACCAGCACCAATTGTAAAAAACTTCCTTGACCCTTTCAGTTCATGTTCACTAAAATATCCAGATCTTAAAAAAAATACATCATTAAAAGAATACTCTAGCCCTAAACTATACGTTAACTCTTTTAATTCTTCACTAAATCCATCTGGAGCATCATTAAAAGATTTGAAGATTCCAGGCAGAAAACCAATATTAGGTTGAGAATATGAAATAATGGTTGAACCATCTGGACCGTAAACTGGAATATTTGGAGTTGGGACTAACAACTTATTAATTTCAATTGATAAAGCAAGGCTGTTATTACTATCATAAATAAACTCAATTCCATTTCCAAGTCTTAGGTTTGAAGGGATGAAGTTCTCCTCTCCTAATTCAGAATACTTCATTTTTGGACCAAGATTAGAAATATTAAAACCTGCACGATAAATTGCATCATTATTACCTAACTGGAAGGTGTCAGATTCAAAAAATCCAGAAATATCGACCGCAAAAGAGGTTGCAACTTCAGTTTCACTATTAAATGATTGAAGTTTTACATCTGAAAGGAGAAATCTTCCTGTTATTCCCATAGAAAAATTATCGCTTAATTTTAGTCCATACCCTG
>Ga0255766_10001870_pt1 | contig 18986 bp, 17 predicted proteins | sample 071ome_23_FD_179966 | JGI IMG/M metagenome (GOLD analysis project Ga0255766, IMG submission 179966) | Coastal salt marsh microbial communities from the Groves Creek Marsh, Skidaway Island, Georgia - 071403BT metaG (version 2) | ecosystem: Environmental > Aquatic > Marine > Intertidal zone >... | reverse complement strand
ATTTAAAGTAAGTTAATGTAAAATGAACTAAGGTCAAATGGTTAGCCCATATCTGAAAAACAAGGGGTCGGCAGTTCGATTCTGCCTCTGGCCACAAGGTTTATAAAAAATTAAAGACTTCTGTCTTAAAATAGTCATATACTAATTGCATTTATCAATTACTATGACTAAGGGAGACAAATGAAAACTTCATTATTTGCCTGGTTAATCTTAATAAGATTCAGTATTTTGCTCACATTAATATCCCAGAGCTACGGTGATTTTAAATTAAATTATTTTGATTGGAAAGTTTATGGATTTCTAGTTTTCATTTGGTTTTTAATAGAAATGAAAATATTAAATTTGAAGAGAGATAGTAATTTGTATTTTACAACTTTCGTAATTGTTGGTGTTTTAAAAATGGTTTTAGCTCTTGTTGATAATAATTTTTCTGATGAGATTTTCTATTCAACTCCCGATTCAGAAGTCTATAAAGCATTAGCAGATGGGCTTTACAGATGTTTTGAATATTCGAAAAATTTAAATTTGTTTTGTGAAGGAGAACCTCATTTTAAGAGAGGGCCTGGTTTCCCAATACTTTTATCTTTGCTTACTTTGGGTGGAAATATTTCTGTGATTCCATTTATATTTATTCAAGTAATTTTATGTGCTATAACTTTTAAATTAATAATTGATGAGATACAAAAAAATAGTATTTCTTTTGGGGTTGCTTCTGTGTTTATGTTGTGTTCAATAAATCCACTAATACATAGTTTCTCAAGAGTAGTTTTAATGGAAACTATTGGTTCGTTTCTTGTAGTTTTAAGCTTTACACTTTCAAGAAAAGACAAACACGTAAGAGGTTCACTGTATATATGGTTAATCCTATTGATTTTGAGTTTGTTTATGAATTTACAATTCTTTGTTGGGGTGTTTTTATTTTATTTAAAAAATGTTTACCAGAAAAATGAAAATTTTAAAAATGCGCTTGTCACTTTGGTGGTTCTAGTATTTTTTGTGTTTGCATGGGGAGAGAGAAATGAAAATTATGTTGGATATTGGGACTTCAGCCCCATATCAGGTTGTTACTTAGAAAAAAATATTATAGAGTCAACAGAAGCATTTAAATTGGGTACCACTATTACAGAAATAAGAGAGAGTGGTCATACTTATAAACTATTGGGAGATGCAACAATTAAAAATCAAGCTACTACACCTGAGGTGTGTAAAAAGTTTTTAGATATAATACCGAATTACTATTTTGAAAATACTTCATATATATTTTCTACTTATAAAGTTTTTATAAATAACTTTTCAAGTCCTGCACAAGCATGTCAATACAAAAGTATTATTTGTGAAAGTGGATATTGGTTTTGGATTATTGGAACAATATCAAATTACATTTTTGGTATATCATTACTTATTTTATTTGTAAAGAAAAAAACTTATATCTATGATATTGCTGTTTACGGTATAATTTTATTATTAATAATAGCTCTAGTTACAGTAGATTCGCCAAGGATGAGAGTAGTATTTCAACCCATATATTTTTTAGTTATTGGGGTTGGGTTATCTGAAATTTTTAATATTTTAAAATACTTTACTTCTAAAAATAAAAGTAAATTCAAACAGAATAAGTTATAAGGTCAAATGGTTATCCTCTATCTGAAAAACAAGGGGTCGGCAGTTCGATTCTCCCTCTGGCCACCAATAACTACTAAGATATACTAATATAACAAAACACAGATAATGTATGACAGTTTATAAAGAAGTAAAATTTTTTAAATTAAATATTTTAAAAGTTTCACTTGCTGTTTTGCTACCGTTGAGTAATTTTTTTCTTTTAAACTTCAGATTTGCAGAGAAATTAGTTCTAATAAACTTTTATTTATACAGTATTTTATTTTTTCTTTTATTAATTTTTTTAAATATTTTTGGTCCTAAATTTTTTAGAAAATATAATTTTATAAATTTATTTTTATTTAATTATATCTATTTATTTCTTTATTCTGATTTGTTTAAGAATAAGATAATTTTATATTTTACAATTCAGTTAATAATAAGTTTGTGTGTATTAATTGTTAAAACCAACATAAAATTTGAATATTTTTTAATTTCTATATTTTTTGTATTTAATGTATTTAATTTTACTAGTTTTTTCTATGAAAATTCTCAAGAAGAGGTTGCTTCATTAGATTCAATTAACAGCTTGCCTATTACGGAAATAGAATTGAACGCAAAACCGGACATCTATGTAATTGTTTTAGATGGGTACATAAATCAAAATCTTCAATATCAATATTTAGACAGCAATAATGAAATAGTAAAATTTTTTGACGATCAAAACTTTTTTATTGCAGAATACGGGAAAACATTTTCAAATATGACAAAATGGTCAATGTCATCTTTATTAAGTCTGAATAATTCTGAACAAATTTTAGAAAAAAGTTTTCCGGAAAGAGACGTTGAAGGAAATTCAATTGTACATTCAATATTCTTATCGAATAATTACAAATTTCTTACAGCTCGATCAGGATTTGGAAATTTTTGTGATAATTCATTAATTTCAGATTTAGAAACATGTGTGTATGCAGAACAAACAAATTATATTACTAAAAGAGCCCTTATTGATACAACTATATTGGGGTACTTACAAGATATCAATTTTTTATTTACTGATAACTTAATTGATTACTACTACAATCAAAGCAACCTCGGTTCAAAAGGTTTTTTAGCAACAGATATAATTTCAACCATCAAGTCTCTTGATAGCGAAAGTCCTCTCTTTTCATTTATACACATGACTTACACTCATCCACCATACACTTTAGATTCTGAATGTGATTTAAAAATCAATTGGACAGACTACAAACAAGAAAATTGGAATGACTTAATTGCATACAATGAAGCTTTAAATTGCACAAACAATATGTTGTATGAGTTAGTAAATTTTATCAACAAACAAAACGCCATTATTGTTATAACTTCTGATCATGGCCCGAACCTTGATTTAGATGGTGATATAACATACATTAATAGTGACGAAAAAAACCTTGCTACTACAATTTTTTTCTCTACAAATTTAAATAAGTATTGTAAAAGTAACTTATTAGAAAAATACTATCTACAAAATTTTTTCATTGATTTTTTTAATTGTTTTGCAAACACTCAGCTTGAACCACTTGAAAAAGTTGTAACCTTTTATAATTCATTCACAAATTCAATAGAAAAAATTAATCATTAAGAATGTTCAAAATATTATCAAGTAATTCTGCATTATTTGCCGGGATTAATGAATTAATAAAGCTTGTAGCTATTTGTGAGTCATAGTTCAAAAATTTGTAATCTAATAAATTAATATTTGCAAAAAATTTTAAAGTCACAGACTCTCCCAAAACATTCCTCATTTTATTTTCAATAGAAGTTTTGTCTAATCGTAAAGAATCATTTCTATGTTTTTGTTCTGTATCAACAAATAAAATCTTACCTTTTGTTAAATAAAAATACTCAATAGCTATCCCTGACCAATCAGTAATTAAATAATCAAATTCATTAACTAAAGAATCTAGCAAATGTATATTTGCATACTTTTTAGATATTTTGTTAACAAACTGAATGTTTTCATTACTTTCCATTGGATGAAATTTAAAATAAATATCAAAATTATCTGAATTAACTTTAATGAACTTCTCTAAAATTGTTTTTTGTTCTAATAAAGAAGCTGGACCCCAAGTTGGAGCTATCAAAATTCCCTTTTTCTTATTTAAGTTTTTATTAATTAGAAAGGGGTATCCTCCGTCAAACAACTTTTGTTTTTCAACACCTTGTTGCAAAAGCTCTTTAAAAATTATTTTGTTTGGATACGAGATGTAATCAAAATTAACAAAACTATTATTAGGATAAATATTTATTGAACTAACTAAAGAATGAAAATAATATATATATTTTATATTCTTTGACATTGGTAATTCGCGTGATCCAAAACTAGGAGTAGTTGTAATAAGAAATTCACTATTGATATTTTGAAGAATAAGTGAATTTAAGAATATATTTTTAGTTTGTCTTATTTTAATTTTAGAGTATTTGTTAGCAAATTTATTTTTATCAGTTAAAACTATAAAATCAACGTCGTATTTTTGGGACTGAACCAAAGATATTACATTTTCGAGAAATTTTTCATGATCATAACTTTCAAAGAAAAAAGTTACTTTTTTTTGGCCCATTTTTTCAAAATTTCTAAATCTACTTTATTATCTAGTTCATAAAAATGTCCAGAGTAAGGAAATGTTAAAATGTCTTTCTTACTGCTATATTGATTAATTAAATTTGTCATCTCAAGTTGGTAAATCTGATCACTATTAATGGTTTTTATATAATTTATAAGCCTTAGCGCTTCCATATTCTTTAATGAAAAAATTCCCATATATTGCCCCATGGGCATTCTTTTCCAATTTTTTAAACCTATTTCTCTAATTATATTGGTGTTGTCAAATTGAAAACTCTCAACATCATTAAATTCTGTATCTCCTCTTTGTTCCCATATATTTTTCCAATTTGTAAAGTGTGGTACTACAAAATCATTATTGTCATTAATTAAATCAACAAGTAAGCTCTTGTCAAACACAACATCACCATAGACAATTATCCAGTCTTCATATTTACCTAATGTCTCTTGAGCACATAAAAAACTAAAAACCTGATGAGTTTTTTTAAAATGTGAATTGTAAATTGTATTACAACGATATCTCTCAAACAAGTGATTTTTAAAACCAGTAACTAAATAAATATCTTTTTTACTTAATCCGACTTCTTGATACATATTTAACTGATATTCAAGAATGTTTAAATGTGAAAATTTAATTAAAGATTTTGGTGTTTTAATTAAATTTTTTTTGTTTATTCTTCTACCCATTCCAGCTGTTAAAACTAAAACTTTCATTTGTTTAAATATTGGATTGCCTCTTCAAAAAAAGAAAATTTATTATTTCTCTCTGGATGCCAAAAGGTAGAAAAAATTTTGTTACTTTTGCTTGCTAGGGTAGCTACTCTATTGCCTTTATAGGTATGAATAAACTCAAAATCAACTAAATCTTTATCTGTTGTTAAGCCATATTTATTATGAAAAATAATGTCTGATAGATTTTTAAAATCTTTATTTTTAGAATAAAGGTTTGACTCAAGATTTACATTATCTTTAAACTTATAAAACTTTTCTACTTTTTTCATTTTAAAAAGCATGTGTTGAGTTCCTCGACAAATTGTAATTATTGTCTTATTTTGTTCCAAAGATAATTCTATTAATTTATCTTCTATTTGTTCTCTAATCTTGTCTTCATTATTTTCATTTAAAATATTAATGTCGCCACCGCCAGTAAAAATAATCAAATCAGATAATTTCAAATTATTTATATTAGTTTCCATAAAATCAAAATGATTTATTGATTTAAAAATATTGTGATTTTTAAATATTTCAAACCATACTCTATCAATTGAATCGTACTCTTCAGTTATATTCTTAATCAGTCTTGAAGTAATAAAAATATTCACTTTATTATATTTATTATTTCTTTATTAAATTCTATATTAATTTTATTAGCATCAATTACTTTATTAAAGTTACTTGTTCCTATACCTAAAACAGCAGGTTTGTCATGTTCTGCACATCTAATTGCCATGTGAGAATTTGGCCCTCCAAATTCTGTTACTAGTGCTGCTATGTTGTAATTAAATATCCAATCCCATCCAGGATCAGCTGATGAAATAACTACAATTTTTCCAGTTAAATTTTTTGTTTTAATATCAGAAGATTCAAGGTAAGCAACTTTTCCACTAACGTTATTTGAGCCTATGTAGTTTCCGTTTTTAGAATATTCTTCATACATATAGAAATCAGTAGACGTTGATAATATATCAGGCATTTTAGAATCAAAAAGATATTTAAAATCTTTATAATCAACAAAGTATTTTGAAGGAAAATATTTTACTAATTCTTCAGTAGAAATATCTTGTTTAGTAATCTGGTTAAGTATTCTGTCTAAAGATTTTGCATAATAAAACTTTGAATTTTCTCTAAGTTCAACAGACTTTTTAAATAAACTCAACCAAGATTGTGCGTTGTTTTGAATATTGGAAACTTCAAAATAGTTTTGAATTTTTTTATATGTATATTCTTCAACTTTATTTTGTAGCTCTACAAAATTACTAGTATCGATAATATCTTTTACTAATTCAATATTTTCATTAAAACTTTTGGAACGAATATCATAATTTCCTGGTCGAACATGTCCATAAACCTTTAAAAATTCATTTAATGATTTTTTTCCTTTTTTTACCTCATATGCATGCTGGTTCATTTTTGAACTTACAGAATTTATATTTGATAGAATTTGGAATTTTTCTTTTTGAGATAATACTTCATATTCTAACAATTTATTTAGTTGTGATATGTAGACAAAACCTAAGCGTGCATGATGAGCAAAAGGAAGAGCCATTGAATCTCTTATAAATTTCAATGTCTTAATATTTAAAAAATCAGAAAATGTATCAATCTTCCTATAAGCATTTAAAATCTTTATTTCATTTTTTTCCAATATATTTTTATTATTTTTATCAATTAACTTCAAATCTTGAAACCAATTAATTAAATCCGATTTATTAATAATGTCCTTATATTCTTCTGAAAAGTTTTCAAAGCTTTCAAATTGATAGCAAGTTTTTGCAATATTGAATTCAATTTTGTCATGCATTTCAGGTTTTTTAGTAATTTTATTAATTTGATATTTAATGATTCTTTCACATGCTTCATCACTAAGACTTTTTGTTAAAAAACTATTCAAACTAAAACTTATATTTATGAATGGCTTTCCATTATAAATTTCCATTAGGTTTGTATCTTTAAATTTTTTGTATCCAAATTCAACCCTTTGTTTGTTCCATGTGGAATCTGTAATCATAAATTTATAGAGAATGACTGAAATTGGATCTGGAGTTTTACCTATCATTTCTGCAGGATTCCAATCAGACATATTGCTATAAATTAAGCTGTTACCAAATCTATCTGATTTTCTCGATATATTATCTTGATATTTTCTTAAATTTTTTGTGATTATATTATATTGATTTTTAATTTTTTCTTTAGAAATAGTACCACCAACGAGAGGCCTTACTTGAAGAAGCATTGGCTTGTTAGTTTTATTTTCCAACATTTCAATATCTAACGAAGGGTAACCAATAAAATTTTCTAATAGATTTAATAACTTTAAATAGGAATTGTAGGTTTTATATTTACTAGGAGCTTCTGTAAGCCATCTATGGATAAAAAAAGTTTCAATATTATTACTATTGCCCGAGGTTATAACTTCTGTAGAGTTTCCCGAGGATAGAGATACTGTTCTATAGGGAAATCTAGTACCAACATTATAAGATGTTGCAACACCCACAGTATAAGCGTCATCTATGTAATCTTGAATTATTATTGTTTCTTTGCTTACATCTTCTGAATCATAAGATTTGAACACTTTTTTGCATGATAATATTATTTCTTTTAAATTTCTTTTATCCAAAGGTCCAATAGACAAATATTTTCCAGCATTAGACTTTTCATAACTATCTTCATTTGAACTATTGCTTCTAATAATTAATTTATTTGATAATTTATTTATCTTTTGATTTAAAATATTTAAATCTTTGTAGTTAATTTCAACAAAATTAGGAATATCAAAAAACTCTGACTTGTTTTTAAAAGATGTTAAACCCTTTGATTTTTTTCCAAGAAATAGTTTAGCTAAATCTGTTTCACTTTTAATTTCTCTCCATGAATATTCGTCTATGAACACATAGTCAATAAATTCTTTAAATCTTTCTCTAGTAAAAAAAGAAGCTATTCCACTTTCGTCAAAATTTTTAGCAACAGTGAGAATGTTTTTGTAATAAGTTTTTGGAATTATAATTGCACCTGCAAACTGGTACGCAGTTTGATTTAAATTAATAATATCTTTATAGTTATTGGCTCTATTTTTACTTAAAGCTATTTTTATTTTATTTGTTTTAATAGCTTCTTTTATGAACCTATCTAATACTTCATTGTCAAAAATATGATCTAGATATGTGAACAGAAGAAAATCATAATTTTCTAACTTTTTAACAGCAAACCTAAGTGTTCCAAAAGCACCAGACCAATACAGACTCTTCTTAACAAATTTTTTTAAGTGCTTAGAGTTTAAATTTTTGTTTTTAGATAGTACTATATTTTGATTCTTAATACCTAACTGCAAAAATTGTTCTTCTTGCCATTTAATAAGTGTGTCATGAAAAAGTTTTTCGTCAGAATTAATTAAGAAATCACTGTCACCAGCAGCAAGAATTATGCTTGCAAAGTTTTTTTTCAACTTTTCTTTTTAAAAATTGATTTAAATCTGTAATAAATATTTTTGCCAAAAACTAGAATTGCTGCAGCTGTTCCCGCAATCAATTGAAATAGTAATCCTCCGGAACCAGGATCAATGTACTGCAAATTAGATGAAATTAAAATTTCCACATGAAGTATTATAATAACAATTCAAATGAAATTAACATTAATTGGTCAAGATAATATTTTAATGAGATTTTATTTACATTTTTTTTATGAATTAAACATTACAGATATTAAGTTAAATGCAATAATTCTTCCAAAAAATATGAATAAAAAATCTAAAAATTCGATTAAATTGAGAAAAAATATGAGTTATCGTAATTTACTTGACTCAAAATCTAATTTAAGAATACCTAAATTATTCTGGAATCAAATGGAAACAAGAGATTTATTAGAGTCATATTTTTTAAAACAAGATATAGATATTAGTGGTTTCAACATTAATAAAAAAATTCCTTTAAAAAATGTCAACTATATTGATTCAAGAAGTATGACTTGTGATCAACTTAGTCATCAAAAACTTGGAGCCGCGGATTTCTTTCTAAACACAGGTTCATTTATTTATAACAAAAATCTACTTAAAAGTTTAGAAAGGAAAGTAATACATGTTCATCCTGGATACCTTCCAGAACTAAGAGGAGGTGATGGATTGTTATGGTCAATTTACCTTAATAATGAGATCGGTCTTACTTTATTCAGAATGAATGAATTTATTGATCAAGGAGAAATTTTTTGTAGAAAAAAAATCAATTTTAATAAATTTAATAACGATTTATTTAAAAAATTCACCAACCAGCAAAAATACAACTTTATCTTTTCATCCTTAGATCCTGTATTTAGATCATATTTTTTTTGGTCTGAAGCATATAAGAAATTGGGAAATGAATCGCTTATAGTTAATGAAAAAAATAAAGGAATTTATAAGTCGTTTATGAAGAAAAATGAACTGGAAAATGCATTTTCTAAAATTTTTTAGCTTTTGCTATTATCCAAGTTCTTCCAGAATCATAAAAATTTTCTGATTTAAATTCTTTTTTTTCAACTATATCAAAATAATTTTCTATAATTTTCTCAACTATGAAGAAATCTTTTTCTATATTCGGATGATGTGATTCAAAAATCATAACACCATTGCTATTGATTAAATTTTTTACTTTTGAAAAGTATTCCTCCAAGCTATGATCAGTTTCACCATCGTATGTTGAGTGATTTGCAAAACTTAAAACAGTATCAAACTTGCTCTCTGGGAAAAAGTTTTCAAATTTAGTTGTAATGAATTGTACATTATCAACCATTAAATAGTTTTTAACTAAATTGGCTTGTTGGTTTAAAAACTTATTAGGCTCAATGCCGATAATGTTTTTGGCTTCTTTTGATAAAGAAATGCTTAAAAAGCCAGAGTTAGACCCTATGTCAAGAATATTTTTATCAACTATATATTTTTTAAAATTTAAAAAATTAACCCTATCTTCAGTAGACCTAATGCCAAATATTCCAAGCGATTCATAGCTTTGATAAAAATATCCAGAACCATAGTCAAGCTTTTTATAAAATTTAGCAATATTTTCATTAACTTCAATTAATGCATCATGTAAAGAAGTGAGGTTTGGATGTTTATAAATAAATTTTGAGCTTTTGTATAAATTTTTAAAACTATCGAAACTAAAGTTTCTATTGAATTTACTTAAACTTCTATATATAGACATTAAATTTTTAATCATTTTCTACTAAAAAACTTTAACATTGAAAATCATAAAATAATGATAAAATTTACAGAGATTTAAATGTATACAAAAACTAAATTACTAAATTTTTTAAAATCAAACTTTATTTTTGTTACATTTTTAACACTTTTGACAATTTATCAAAAAATATTAAAGATTTTTGAATATATTTGTAATTATTTTTGAAATTATAAATTTTTATTAATGCAAATTTAACCAAATATTTTAAAATTGAATCTACATGAATTTATTGGAGATTTTCAAAAATACTCACCTTAAAAGAGTAAATATTTATATTTTTGAATCCATGCTGCCTAGGTTTGGTGCATTCTTGTTTCTTCCAATTCTTTTAAGGTTCGTAAACCCAGAAATTTGGGCAGAAATTGTATTAATGATTGCAATTTCAGAAATTTTATCAAAGATTTATTTATTTGGATTCCAAAGCTCTATATTTAGATTTGCTAAAGAATTAGATGATAATCAAAAAAACTATATTTTTTTCAAACTTGTAAAAAGAGTTTTCACAGCAAGTATTTTATTTTTAATTATATTTGAATTAACTAATTCATACTTTTGGAATATATTCTTTATATTTGAATATGGTCTTCCATTAAGATCAGCATTATTGATATCATGTTTCTCATCTATAAATTTATTTTTTATTCAATATATTAAATCACTCCAATTAAGCAGGAAGTTGTTTATTGGTTCTTTGTTTTATACATTATCAAATTTGTTTTTGCAATTTTCTTCTATATTCTATATAGCTTCAAACTATGGAAAATCAGACAGAATGATTGTTACAGCATATCTTGCCTCTCTAGGAATTTCTTCTTTAATAAGAACCGTTTATTATTTAAAAATTTTAAAAATAAGTTTTTTCGAACAAAAAGCTAAAATTGACATCAGCAAATTCTACAATTTTGCTAGACCTGCTGCAGGGATTGCATTTGTTGCAATAATTATTTCACATGGTTCAAAATTGATTATTCAAAATACAATAAACTTAGAAATAGTTGGAAAATATTTTAGCTATCTAAGCTATGCGTCAATTATTTTTGTAATTTTTGCTGCTACACAAGAATATTTCTCACCAACTCTATACAAACTTAATACAAAGCAAACTCTGGGTTTTAGAATCATAACTTTATACTTTTGGACATTTGGAACAATTATCTATTTAACAATATTCAACAAATTTTCTTTTTTATTCATCCCAGAAATGTACAGTATTTCAAATACGATATATTTATTAATTTTTCATATTCAAATAGCTAGTATTTTAAGATCTATCGTTGGTGTATTTTATGAAATAAACGAATGCTTGCGGCAAAAGTTTCTTTTATTATTATTCTGGTCTATTTTATTCTTATTTTACATACCGATGATAAATAATTTGGAGTCATTCTTAAATGTCTATCTACTGTTTTTTGTATTACTTGGGAACAGTTTAATTATTTATTCAAAAGAATATAGAGTAACACTACACTTTAATTTTCTTCATGCTTTAATTTACATATTATTTACTCAAACAGGTTTGTTATTAGTCAATTGGGGGATAATTATGCTAATGATTATTATATTTTTTAGTTTTGGTTTTTTTATCTTAAATAGATTTGAAAAGCTAAGAAGACTTACCTAAAACAAACTCTGGATAAGGACCGTATTGTTTTAAAGAAAAATAAAAAATTAGAACATATCTAGTTTTTTCAGAATGATCTGGATTACCACGATGAAACAATGTTTGCGTAGATAAAATCAAATCTCCTTTTTTTCCACAAAAAGGAGTCTCATTCTTGTTTGGAATGTATTTGTCCATATTTGAAGTTGGCAAATTGTTCTTAAGATTAAAATATATATTTTTTATTCTCAAATACCTTGCTCCAGTATGAGTCCCTTCAATAACCGAAAAAGGGCCATTCTTGGTTTCATCTACATCTGTTAAATAAATAAATGCTTTAAATGATGGTGGCGGATTATTGTCTGTATGAAATGATCTTTTAGTTTCAGTATCAGGTTCATCATATTGTAAACAACAGTTTCTTAGTTCAAGTTCATATCCTAATTCTTTTTCAAATAAGCTTTGAAGTTTATTTGATTGTATAAAGTCAGTTAGTTTATCACTATTCTTATCAAATGAAAATATAGCTTTTACTTTTGTATCAACTTTGCCCTTAGTTTCTTTTTTTCTTTCATTTATCCAAGAATCTTTATTAAGTAATTCTTTGTTTGAAAATAATTCATCAGATAACTTTTTTAACTCGTCACATAGTTCTTTATCTATGAAGTTTTCATGAAAAGATACCCCGCTATTTTTAAAAGAACCCTTTGGGACTTTAGTCCAAAAAAAAATGTCTTTGATTTCTCTATAAATAGCGCCAATTAATTTTTTAAAATTATTCATATTGAATATTTTATAATTAAAAATTTTGCTTGTCTTTTAGTTTTAAATATCTTTATTCAAAATAATTATTTCAATAGATTTATAGTTACTATTTTCTTTTGGTAGTCGATAAATATTATATCCATTATTGTTAACTAGATTTAGAAGTTGCATTACTTCTTTAAGAAATTTTTTAACATCTCCATCCATTAGTTCGAGCTCAGCAATTAGTATTCCAAATCGATTTGGCTTAGAACATAGATGATATATGGACCCCATCGCAGAACCTTCAATATCAAGTTTGATTAAATCTATATAATTAACTTGAAGCTTGTTCAAAATTTCGTCTATAGATAAACATGCTGCTTCAAATTTATCCCAAAATATCTTTGGTTTAATTAACGTGTAGTCACTATAAGGTTTCGTTTGATAGAATGTTAACTTTCCTCCATTTTCACTTAAACCTATTGGAAAATATGATATAAAATTTTCATTCAATTCTTTTATAAATTGTTGAGATCTTGGTGTTGGGTCAAAGCAAAATGATTTTGTATTATATTTTTTAAATACTGAAAATTCAAACTCAACATCCGCTCCGACACCAAACGATAAAAAATTGGAATCAGCGTTCAAATTGTTAAATACAGGGAGATAGTAATTTGCTATTTTAAAAAAATTGTTGTCAATAAGTTTTAGTTTTTGTTCGAATTGTTTAATTTTTCTTCGTTTTTTTGAAGTTATATTAAAAATAACCTTTAAAAAATTGGAATTATAAATTTTATACAAAATCGCAATACAATACTTTGCTAACTTCCTAATCAAAACTCTGTTTTCAATATGTTCAATAATTTTTTTAAAATTTCTCATACATAGTTATTAAGGATTATATTTGTCGATTTATAAGTGGTCTCAGAAATTACGTCATTTGCTAATTCAAAATCTTGAAACAATTCGTCTTTAAGAAACATGTTTACAACTTTATCTAAATGTTCTTCATTTTGAATTGTAAATTCGTTATGGGGAATTTCTTTTCTAAAACTGTAAGGTTTATAAAAGTAAGCATTGCTTTTTGATTTAAGTTGCTCATAAATCATTGAAGATTGTCTGCTTAAAAGCAATGAGTTTTGTGAAAAATATTCGCTATCTTTTGTAATCATGTTTAGATGCATAGATTTAATATAAGAAATTTTATCACTTTCAAAATTGTCTCGAGGATGGATTATTATATTAAACACATTTAGAAGCTTTTTTTTCTTTAATAATTTATGTATTTCAATAATATTATTCAAATCGTCCTCCTCACCTCTAAAGTCGTTATGAAAAATATATGATCCTGTTGCATATGCTATGTTTTTAGGTTTATTTAATATATTATTATCAAAACACAAACTTTTATATCTTGGCACTCCTATATCAAAAATTTTATCTTTTTCGATACCTAACTCAGACCACACGGTTTTCGAGAATTTTCCTGTAACAACGAGATGATCGACTTCTTGATATGGGTCATTAATATTTAAAAATTTAAATACATTTAGTTTAAAAATTTGTTTAATTTTTTTTGAAATCTTTTTTCCACTCCTTTCAAATTGATTTAATTCTAAGTTGCTAAATGATTGAATTCCGCCCTCAATCATTATTGTTTTTTTTCCTCGCTTTTTAAATTTGTAAGCAATCTTATGCTCTAAAAAACCACCTGGTGAAAAAATGAAAGCATTATGACTCTCTACAAGATTAGAAATTAACTTATAATTATAAAAATAAATAAAATATCGTTTAATTAATTTAAATTTTTGCTGATTATTTTTATTAAAAAAACTTGGTAATTGCAACTTTTTTATATTTAAATTTAGTTTTTTAAGTTTTGACAAGCTGTAAGTACTAAATTGATTAATATTGTTGTGACTTAAAAAAGTGGAAGAAAATTTGTATCCTTCATCTAAATTTGTTTTTTGTATTTCGATAATATTTTCCAAACAAGTCTCTTGACTAGCGGTAAATAAAATATTCATATCTCTTAAAAACTATCTTAAATTAAATGATTTAAAATATACTATATAAAGTATGTTTTTTAATACAAAAAATGAAGGTACTTATATAATAGCCGAAGCTGCAGACCAACACTTTGGTTCCTTAGATAATGCATTTGAACTTATTAATGGGGCTAAAAGTGCAGGAGCTAATTGTATAAAATTCCAACATCATTTACCTGATGAAGAAATGCTTCCAGATGTTCCAATGTCTGATAATTTTGATCAACCACTGTACGAGTTTTTAAAAGAAAATGCGTTTACTATTGAGCAACACAAGGAAGTAAAGTCCTATTGTGAAGACATAGGTATCCAATACCTCTGTACTCCTTTTAGCCTTAAAGCAGCTGAGGAATTGTTAGAGATTAATGTTGAGTTTTTTAAAATAGGATCTGGTGAAATGACCGACACACCTACAATTGCGGCAATCGCAGATATGGGACTGCCAATGATAGTTTCAACAGGAATGTCAACATTTGAAGAAATTGATAGAACGTATAATCTATTAGATTCAAAAAATATTAAGTTTGCACTAATGAATTGTACAAGTGAATACCCTCCAGTTTATGAAGACATAAATTTAAAAGTAATTACAGAAATGCAAGCTAGGTATCCAAATGCAACAATTGGTCACTCTGATCATACTGGAGACCTGGTGACTTCTTATGGCGCAGTGGCACTCGGTGCAAAGATAATAGAAAAACATATAATTCTTGATAAGAGTGTGAATGCTCCAGATCAAAAAGTATCGATTGATTTAAATGAATTAAACGAATTAGTTAAAAATATTAGAAATTTAGAAAAAGCATCTGGTAATGAAAAAAAAGTTAACCTAAGAGAAAGCTCTATTAGGGATTGGGCATTTAGAAGTTTGGTATCTTTAAGAAAAATAAAAAAAGGTGAAGAGATATCTCAGGATATGATTTGGTCAAAGAGACCTGGGACAGGTATACCTGCTCATAAAATGAATGAAATAATTGGAAAGATAGCTGTTAAGGATATTGAAAATAACACTCTTATCAATTGGGAAGATTTAAATTAAATGAAACTTCTTTTTATTACAGGCTCTAGGGGTGAATGGGGATATATTCGACCAATATTGGAGATTTGTAAAAAAGAGAGTATAGAATACGAAATTCTTGCAACTAATATGCACTTACTCCCCCAACATGGAAATACTGTTGATGAAATTATTGAAGATGGTTTCGAAGTTAAGTATAAAATAATTTCTACATATGATGGATCTAATCATTTTACAATGACAAAATCTATGGGTTCAATTATTCAATCTTTAGTAGATGTATTAGATATTTCAAAACCTGATTGGATGATATTAGCAGGTGACCGATATGAAACGGTTGCTGCAGCACTTGCAGGATCTTATACTTATACTCCAACTGCTCACATTCAAGCTGGAGAATTGTCTGGAAATATTGATGGTATGGGCAGACATGTTATAGGTAAGTTGGCACATATTCATTTTGCTTCTAATGAAGATGCTTCAACTAGGTTGAAAAAATTAGGTGAAGAAGAATTTAGAATTCATAATGTAGGCGCACCTCAATTAGATGAAATTCACAACGGAAAAATTTCAGACAAAAATTTAATTTTAAGTAAATATAACATTAACTATGACGATGAATATTTTTTAGTAGTTTTTCACCCAGTAACTGAAGAATATGATCAAATTTACAACCAAATTGAAGTGCTTTACAGCTCACTTAGCTCATTTAATACAGATAAAGTTTGTATTTTACCCAACAATGATGCAGGGGGAGATCAAATAAGTTCATATTTAAAAGATAATCGCAGTGACCAATTTAAGCTTTATAAAAATATCCCAAGACAAGATTATCTATCGCTGCTGAAAAACTGTAGTTGTTTAATTGGAAATTCAAGTTCGGGTATATTGGAAGCACCATCATTTCCAACTCCTGTAGTAAATATAGGAACAAGACAAGAAGGTCGTATAAGATCAAATAACATTATCGATGTAGGCAATTTTAATAAAGAACTAATTATTAAGGCAATTAAAAAAACCCAGTCAAAAGAATTTCAAAATAGTTTTGAAAATACCAAAAATCCATATGGCTCTGGAGATAGCTCAAAAAAAATTTTAAATGTGCTAAGTAAAATGACAGGTAATAGTGAATTGTTAACAAAAAGGATTACATTTTGAAAAAAAATATTAACTATACTCTGGCAGTTGGCAGCACACTTGGGGATGCTATTGCAAAAATTAAATTAAATAAAGTAAGAACTGTTGTGATTGAAAAAAACAAAAAAGTTATTGGTGTAATTAGCGAGGGAGACTTGCTGAAAGCTTTTATGAAAGGTGCTAATACTAAAAATTTTATTGACCAATATGTAAATGTAGAATTTAGTTATTTAAGTGAAAAAAATCTTCAAGAAGCGAAAGACCTAATAATTTCCAAAAATATTAACCTATTACCAGTTGTAAACAGAGATATGGAACTAATTGAATGTATTACTATTTATGACATTTTTAATGAGTATTTAAATTTTGAAATATAAATCAAACCCTGTTGTGTTCATTCCCGCAAGGGGTGGTTCTAAAAGAATTAAAAATAAAAACATGAAAAAACTTGGCAAAAAACCTCTAATTTTGATTGCACTAGAAAATGCATTTGAACTTTCAAAAAATGTTTATGTCTCAACAGATGATAAAAAAATTTCAACTTTTTCACAAAAAGCTGGAGCTAAACTACACAAAAGACCAAAATATTTAGCAAAGGACAATTCAATTATCGAAGACTCTGTTAGACATTTTATTAAGAATGAGCAAAAAGATATTAACCTTGACCAAACTATAATCATCTTGTCACCATGTTCTCCTTTTATTGCTTCAAACACAATTAAAACAGGGCTTCGACACTTTCAAAACTCTAATTGTGATAGTTTAATTTCTTCTCATAAAAGTTATGAAGATTACTGGTCAATTTCAGACGGAAAAGTAAAGCGAATAAGGAAAAATGAACCAAGAAGACAACAAGACAGAGTGCCTTACTATGTAGAGAACAGTGCATTTTATATTACAAAAGCAAACTTTCTTTTAAATAAAAAGCTATTAATAGATGGTAAAGTAGAAATTTTCGACATAAGTAAAATTGAAGGCTTCGACATAAATACATTACTTGATTTACAAATCGCCAATTATATTTATCAGAATAAATCAAAGTTTGTCTAACACTAGATTGGTAAAGTGATCAATAAATGAGTCGAATCATTAACTTATATTCAACAACTATTGAAAACTTCTACATCATTACTTTTCTACATTACAAATTCAGAAGATTATATATCAAAATAAATCAAAATTTATGTGATTTAAGTTTAAGATTATAAATAATGAAAAATAGTCTTTATGTAATTATTCCTATATTTAACGAAGAAGAAAATATACCTAAATTAATGACAATAGTAAACAGCCTTGTGCAAGAATATAAATATAATTTTATTTTTATAAATGATGGTTCAACAGATAGAAGCAAAGAATTGCTAGAAAGCTATGTAGATCGAAACCATATTTATTTATATTCAAATAATAGGAACTCGGGTTTAGGATTTTCAGTTCGTAAAGGTATAAATATTTCTTTAGAAAAAAAAGCTGACTTAATTGTTAAGGTAGACGCAGACCTTCAACATAATTTATTACAAATACCCGATTTTATAACTAAAATTTCAGGATCATCTTTAGATATAGTCTACGGAAATAGATTTTCAGGTGGGATGAAATACAAAATGCCATTTATAAGAAAATATGGGAACATTATTTTTACAAAATTTGTTCGCTTTTTAACCAAGTACGACGTAAACGATTCACAACCAGGATTTTTTTGTATCACAAAAGAAGTTGCTAGTAAACTTACTTTACCTGGAAATTACAACATTACTCAACAAATTTTAATAGAAGCATCTATACATCAGTATAAATTTGGCTCTCTAGATATAGAATTCAATAAAAGAACAGGCGGGGAAAGTTTTATAAATATTTTTTATCCTTTTAAAGTTTTATCTCAAATCATGTTTTTATACTTTTTATTAAAACCATTGCAAACATTTGGAAAAATTGGGTTTTTATTTTTAGGTACTGGATTATTAATAGCTGTGTATCAAGTAATAATATTCTTTTTTGGAACAGGAATTAAACCTATTACAAATGTAAATTTAGTTTCGACGCTTATTCTTTCAGGATTAAATTTTTTAGGATTGGGAATTATTGGTAGCATGATCAATGCTAATAAATAAATTAGATCTTTTAATAAACATTATTACCTGGACTTGGTATTTTCCAATTGCATTGATGATTATCTACATTTTATTTTATAAAAAGATAACAATGTCATTTATTGTCTATTTTCTGATGTCAACTTTATTAATAATCAATATTTCAAAATTTGACAATGCACTTTCAAATTTTGAACTTAATAAATATCAAG
>Ga0255766_10001864_pt1 | contig 19023 bp, 19 predicted proteins | sample 071ome_23_FD_179966 | JGI IMG/M metagenome (GOLD analysis project Ga0255766, IMG submission 179966) | Coastal salt marsh microbial communities from the Groves Creek Marsh, Skidaway Island, Georgia - 071403BT metaG (version 2) | ecosystem: Environmental > Aquatic > Marine > Intertidal zone >... | reverse complement strand
TCAAAAGGTTTTAATTGAAAAATATCCAGAAGTTTGGACGGAGATTAGAGATTCAGTAGCGGAGAGATTACAATGAGTTGGAAAAATAAAATTAAGAAGACAGAAAATACATCATTAACATTAGATGAATTAAAAGCGGCAATAGATGAAGCGTTATCAGTAATTAACACTACACATTTTAAAGACAAAATATCTGTTGAAGATAGTGCCTATGGTTATGTAATTTTGCCTTTAATTAAAATGTTGGAAGGTCTACCGAGATTAGATACAGGGTTTTACTCCGATGGTGATAACGACGAGTAAGGAGAGATTAGCATGAGTTGGAAAGACATTTTAAAACAAAATCTAGGATATGCAGAAGATAGGGGTGAGACAGTTAGATTTAAGGACATAGTGGATATGAGAAGAGAGTTAGTTTCCGTTGTTGATGTTCAAAAAACATATATGGAACAAATTTTAATGAGATATAAACAAGAAACAAACCAAAGAGATAACTTAACATGGAATATGATTTGGGGAAGTGAAGGCCCATATCAAGATTTTATCAGATGGGTTAAAAAGACAAAAAAGCAACGCGGAAATATTGATGGACTTAGATATGGCGAAGTCACAATTGAAGATGGTAAAAGAAAAGGAATTTATTAAGGATAGATTAGAATGAGTTGGAAAGATATACTAAAGTTTAACCCCAAGTCACTTAACGACATTACTATTGAAATGGATAAATTAATGGGTAATAGAACCAAGTTTAATGAATCATATAATTCTGGTAAATACGGTAATGAAGATGAAAGTAAAAAGAAAATATCTATGATTATGGATGAATTAGTTACTCATCCTAATGTTGATAGAAGTAGAGCGCAACAATTAAAACAAAACTTAGATTCTATGGGTTTTTAAGGAGAGATTACAATGAGTTGGACGGTAATTCTAAAAAGACCTGAGACAACAACATATGTTGTAAAGGATTCTATTTGGAATAAAGCAGGTGGAGAAGGTATGGACACTATTTTAGACTTAGAAAGAAAATTACAGAGAAAATTAACTTTGGATGATTTTGATGATTCACCTGCTAATTGGAATCCTAATACATTAAATGACTTAAAAAATACCTACCCTGAAACTTATGAAGTTTTAATGGATAGAATAGGCGGCATAGAAGGAACAAAAAAATTAGCAGAAGAATATCTTAAAAGAACTGCTAAGTTTCCTAATAGGTTCAGTAAAACACCTGCTAATGAATTAGAGGCTAAAAAATTAATAGGAGAGAGATTACAATGAGTAAAGATGATGTGCAAGATATTAGATTAGACATTATGGAAACGCAAATTCAAAAGCATAATGAACTAATTGAAAGGTTAAGTGAAAATCAGTTAGAGTTAAGTAGCAGATTAACCGAGTTAGCATCATCAATAGAAACCCAAAGCCTTATTATCGGACAGGGATTTGATTTAATGAAGAAGGTAATATTAGGTTTAATGGGTGTATTAACTACAATTGCAGCAGGAACGCAGGTGATGTAAAATGGTAAGAACAGAACGAAGAGGACACAAAGACTCGGTTAATGACCGAATGATTAAATGGACAGCCCTACCCGTAGTTTATCTATGGATGGCGGCGGCAGGTTCAGTAGTGGCTATGGGTATTCTTAAGCCCGAAGTTGTGCTGGATAATTTAGAAGGATTTATTGCTCTTATTGCTATCATCGGTGGAACGGCTCAACCAGCGTTTGCTACAATGCTTGAATTGTGGAAGGCCGAACAACAAACAGAAACCGAATTGCATCCAGCCGTCGTTGAATCACAAACTAAGGTTATGGAAGCGAAGGCCGAATTAGATAGAGAATTAGCAAGAGAAGCACAGAAGCATATGCATATGATGGATGCTGAAGAACGCCGAGCAAAAATTGAACTTGTCAAAGAAGGTAAAGCCGTGTTTAAAGAAGGTGATGAACAATGAAAGAAGAAGAAATTAAGGAAACAATTGAAGAAGTAGAGGATTTAGTAGAAGATGCTCTTGATATTGCTGAGGACTTAGGTTTAGTTAGCGAGGGTGATGTAGAAGAAATCCTTGAAGGTTTGGAGAAGTATAAGAAAAAGATTCTAATTCTTTTACCTACTCTTCTTGCGTTTATAATTTTAGTGCAATCTCAATTGTGAGGTGCATTAAATGTTTATTCTCAAATCAAAACTTGGTAATATTACAAGTAGATTTAAGAAAAACAATCTTCCTACTAAGCAAGAAATTGAATCATTAACAGACTCAGAAAGAGAACAGGCGGCGAAATCAATAGATACAGTTATTACCGATTTGCGTAGTCAATTAGAAAGCGCAAAGGCGGGTAAGCCCGTTGAGGATAAAGTAGTTTATTCAATGCTTAATAGTAGACTTAAACCTGTATCATTAGAAGAAATTGAAAATAGAATTGAAGAGTTAGAAAAAATCAAACAGGAATTTGGTTCTGAAGACCCCTTATATGGTCAAGAAAAATTTGGAATCAAATTTGATATTCCCATTGAGGGTAAAACAAATAAAGAATGGACTATTGAAACCTTAACACAATTATACAACGAGATGGGTTCTAATCCATCGGTTGAACTTTTATATGCCTTGCACTATTTTATTGATGAGAAAACGGGAGGGAAATTTACAAGCAATAAAAATAGATGGGTTAGTGAGATTGGAAGAGAAATTTCTAAAGACAATCCTGAACCTCTCAAAGAAATTTTTAAACTCAGATTAGAACCAGATGTTACAAACAATGTTGATAAAAAGGTTTTCAATTATTTTACTAATCAGTATAAATATACCGTTACGGGTATTCAAGAAATTGAACAAGAAGTTAATCAAGAAAGAGATAGAAGCGTTTCAAAACCTGGAGAAAAACCTACCAAAAGTCCTTTTATGGAATCTAAAAAGATTAAAAGGAAGACTCTCGGTGAAATGGTTATGGGTGAAAAGGGTTCTTTAGAACTTCTTTTAGTTCCTAACATTGCTGAAAAAATTAGTAAAATTAACCTTACTAATTTGAGAGGTTTAATTACTAATATTAATAAGGCCAATGCAGGTGAAGGTTTTATTTCTGCTTTGGAAGGACCTTCCATTGATATTGTATATGAAATTATTAAAACACCTTCAATTGATAATCTTGTTAGAGAAATTCAACTTAGCAGAAAGGGTGAATCATCAGTTAAATCTAAAAATAGATATTTAACATTGTGGGCAGTTAAATATGTGAGAGAAAAAAGAAATGAAGACCCGTCTAGGACTATTACGATTGGCGACACAGATATTGAATCTGTCAATGAAATGAAGCCTATTCTTTCAAAGAGTTTAGGTTCAAGGACACCCGAAGAACAAAGACAAGTAATTAGTTATATGAGAAATCTTGATAAAATTCTTGCATATCTTAAGAGACAAATAGACGAAGATAGAGAAACCTTCGTTAGAGATTACAAGAAGTTTATTTCTGAATCAAGACAAATTGAATCATCTGTTTCTCAAATTTCAGAAGAAGAACTTAGCGGATTAAACGGAAAGGAGAAGAGAGAGTATATTAAAAACTACCTTGAATCAGAAGGATTTTCAGACATTCCTGATACAGATTTAAAATATTATGTAAATGTTGATTATAGTGAACTTGACTATGCTTTATCTCGTGAAAACCTATCAGGTTTAAGCAGGTTTAATAGGAGTATTTTGTCTCTCGTTTTATCATCTTATATCAGTTCTGACGAAAACGACTATGATTTACTAGTTAATAAACTCTATACCGTAAGTGGTGATTTTAAACAATACATTCCTACGGGCAAGTTATTTAGTGATAATTCCGAAGACACCTTCGTGGATTCTATGAGAGCATTAATAACCATATTCAAAAGACTGTTGGGGAGAGAAGAAATGTCTCAATACAATAATGCCTTTATTGATTTTACAGACGATTTAAGAAAAGCCCTTGATGAATTTTTTGACGATGTTCTTGAGGAAGCAAATGAGGATGGGAATGAATTAACCGAGGATGATAGGTTAGAAGTTTTGGAATATGCTATTGCTAACGAAATTTTTGAAGAAGATATTGAAGAAAAAATTGTTAGTAAGGTAAGACCACAGTTAGATAAACTGAAAGAAGTCATTAATGAATTGTTAGTTGTTGTATCAGAAAACTTGGTTAGTCTTCTAATTACAAATATTTCAAATATTGCCGAAGATACAGAAGGTAGATATAAAAGTCAAGGTCTAAAGGTCAAGGGAAGGTCGGCAGGTATCAGGCAATACTTAATAACCAAGAAATATTTACAAATACCAAATCCTCCCCAAACCATTACTGAGGGCGATACCAAATACATCATTTCCGAGGAATCTAAATCTGTTAAAAATCTGGATGAAGATGTAATTTACTACAAGGAAATAAAAAAGAATAATAAATTAGTTGTTGATAAAACTAAGGAATATAAATTTAAATTAAGGGATATATTAGGTGATTAAAATGGATATTAATAATTTCAGCAGACAAGTTAGAAAAGAACTATTACGAATTTCTAAAAGAGATTCATTTGAAGACCCAAGTAAAGAAAAATTGTTAGATTTAATTAATGAAAAATTAGAAGAAAAAATTAAAATGGAACAATTAGATGAAATTTTGAAAAAGGTCTTAAGATATAGTCGTATAATGTCAGAACTTTTTAATTTAGAAAGTGGGGGAGATGATGGCGCAATTTCTGATGGTTTTACCTTTGATGGAAAGTTTCTAAAAGAATATAGAATGTCTTCTTCTGTTTGGAAAATGCCTTCTGAATTTATTAGAATTGTTAATGAAACCAGAACAATTAAACCTTCATTAAAAGCCATAGAAGAAAAAGAAGATATATTATCTGCAATTGAAGGTGCAAAAAAATATAGAAAAAATGATATTATTGAATTTGACATACCCCCAGAATTTTTTACTGCTCTTGATAAAGTCAAACAAAGTCTTGAAGCAAAGGTAGGAGAAGATTTTAAAGACAGAAAAATTCCTACCTTTGAATCATTAACTGCCCTTAAGAGAAGTTTAATAGAGATTTCTGCTGTTCCAACAGAAATGAGAAAGGAATATTATACTTATTGGTCAGGTAAAGAAAAATTATTTAATGCCTTTGTCATGGACTTTGAAGAAGGTGTGAACCCTATTTTAGTAGATTTAGCGGGTAATCGTGAACTTAGTGAAAATGAAAAAGAAAAGCAGAAAAAATTAAATGAACTAACAGGTGAAAATATTTTACCGTCTTATATTTTAAAATTTTCTCCAATTATTTCAAGAGAATTCCCCGATTCAATTAAAAGTATCATGTTACTAAAAGACTTTTTAAATAAAGTAGGTAGAGAAGTTCCCGATAAATTTAAAAATTTACTACCTAATGAAGAAATTACAAGTCAGATGGGCAACACAAGTGTATTTAATCCAATATCAGGTGAAATAGAAGGAGAAATTGACCCCTCTTTGGATGATGATTTAAAAGAAGCCTTAGATGAATTAGACGATTTAAAGGAAGATGTTAAAATTGACCCATTATTTTCTATTCTGATAAAAAATAGAAAAGTTCCCTACGCAATCAATCAAAAGATTTTAGACCAAACAATAAAAATGATAAAAGACGAATTGGACCTATCAGGTTTAAAGGATTTCCAACAAGATATTCAAGAACTTTTAGATGAAGAACTTGATAGTTTTATTGAAAGTTATAAAGACACTTACTCGGTAGAAAATACTGAATATTACATGCCTATGATGGATTCTTCAGATGTTGTATCTTTCTTTGATAGATTTAAAGATTTAACTATTAGTGTTAATTATTTCAAAGGTGGGGTAACTAGAACCAAAACATTTACAAGATACTCAGACGCTGTTAATTTTGTAAATGAAAACACAGTAAGATTTTTCTGTAACTTAGTTGATATTTTAGAAATAGATTTGCGAAGTGCACCTATGTTAGAAAAACCAAAAAGTGTGGGTAGGGAAGTAAAGGGCTCGGCATATTTTAGAGGTGGTAATGTTGTCCCAAGACCTACAAAATCTCCTAAGGCGGCTGAAAATAAAATTGAGGCATATAAGAGCATTCTTGATGTTATTGTAAAATATTATATTGAACCGCTAACAGGTTCTATGATTCTTCTTGAAGATACGCCTGAATTTTTCTCAGACAAATGTTTCCGAGATTTGCCCGTTATTCTTACTAAGAACCCTGTTGTATTAGCAGAAAGGGCTATGCTTCAGGGAGTTGAACCTATTGCAGATAAAGAAGACTATAATAAAATTAGTGAACTATTAAGAACTCTTGAAAATCCAGATGATATAGTATTTAATGATAGGTTGGTTAATCTATTTGAGGATGCCTTAGATTCTTATGTTAAATTCTGGACTTTAGTTGCAGTTACTACTGATAAAAAGGAATTTTCTCTAAGAGATATACTAACCGATGCTAAAATTGTTCTCGGAGATGCTCTTTATGAAATTGCTAAGGCAACAGAATCGGAAGAAACATTAGATAAGGAAATGTTCCGTGATGAACCGCTTTCCTTCTGGAACAAGGAACAAGAAAGAAAGAATGTTTCTATTAAAAATATTTTACCTCTTCTCGGTCAGCAATCTTGGAAGGCATATGTTGTTAATCAAAACAATAGAGAAAGAGGAACTAAGGCTGCCTATGAAAGATTAGTGAAACTTTTGAAAGAGAGCGATTTAAAGTTAGCAGGGGAATTGACTACGGCTATGTTAGAAGCCACAGATATGCTTAGAAAAATGGAAGGATTATCAATATATAAGGCCGAAAAAGACATTACTGATATTGATGATTTAGAATATGTTATAAATAAAATTAGAAAGGAACATAACATTGACCTTTACGGTGTAGATATTTACAACATTGTTAAGTCTCAATCTTCATTTAATGATATTGGTAATACATTCGGTTTGTCTACTGAAATTATCTATAAAATTAAGGGGCTATTTAGATGAAAGGAATTAGAACAGAAGTTTATCCTGTTCCTGCGGGAGATTCTTTTGAAGAAGGTGGAGAAACCTTTACTGTTGTTGGTCCGTTAAGTGAACCGCAATTTATTGAATTAGGTAATAGATGGCCTAAGGCTAATAGACGACCAAGAGGGCGACCTGATGCTAATTTTACATTTAGTAGCGATGAAAATTATATTTGGGCAATCGTTGATGAGTTTGGATATTATGTTGCTAAAGCGGGTGTGGCGGTATTAGATGATGTTATTGGAGATGCAGGGGCATTTACATTAGGAGGATTACCCAACCATCCTATAATGTATGGAGAGGATGTTAATTATCAAGGTAGAGGATTTAATACTAAATTAGATGAATACAGAATTCCTTTCATTAAAAATCTTGCTAATGAAAGACAAATTCCTATTGTTTTTGATTTGTCAAATGATTCAGATAATAGACTTGCAAAATATCAAAGATTGGGTTTTGAAACTGTTAGTGCTAACGATGAAAAACACCCTTACATTCCTGAAAGACATTATAATGTTCTTAAAGCAAAAGGTAGAACTTATGCTATTTATGTTCCAGAAAGTATGAAGGAGGATAAGGCTATGAAAAAGGCTTGGGATATTTTAAAAATTATGCCTCGTTTAGAACCCCCAAGAAAAGCAAAAGTAAAACAAAGAGTGCATGAGCCTTCTCCAAGAGAAATGCAAAGAGCCTTTGAAATAAGTAGTTCAAAGGGCGAAACTTGTGATTACTGTCATAGACCCTATGTTTTAGATTGTCGTCGTTGCGGTCAAAAGTTGTGTAGAAGACATTTATCTATGCCTTGTAGGACAGGTGAAGGCGATTACCGATACGGGTGATTTAATGAGTTGGGAAAAAATATTAAAAAAAGAGGAAATTGATGTAGGCAGAAGATATGCTGAAGAAGATATGATTGAATTTGATTTAAAAAAACTATTTCAAAATCGCTATCTAATAACAGATGATAGACAACGAGCAAATATTGATGGTTCAATTGAATTTCATATTATTTTCAGGGAAATTAAAAGAAAATATCCTGATATGACACCAGATAGACTTAGAGATTATTTAGATGAATTTAATTATTATGGACCTACTGAAACAAGAGATGGAAGACAAGATGTTTATATTTCTTTGAGGTAGTGAGGTGATTAAATGGGTTGGTTTAATATTTTAAAAATGCCGCCGCTTGACACAACACCTGATATTCGTAATGAAGCGCAATACAATGCGGCTTCTTTAGAAGAAAGAAGATTGTGGCATAGTAGTCAGGCAGCAGCATATGACCGCAGATTACAAGCCTTGCGAACTCAACATACGGTTGATTTGACAGATGTAGAAAATCCTATTTATCAGGAAATGAAAGAATATCAAAGTTTAAGAAACTTTCATGGAAGACAAAAAGCAAGACTACGAAGTTGTATTGCTTCGGGAATGACAGATAACGACGAATGTAACGATTTTTACTCAAAGGAGTTAGAAGGAAATGTTAGGCAAAAACAAAAACTTAGAACTACTCCTGCTGGACAAAACGACCCATATGTAGAATTGTCATTGGAACAATATAATAAATTAACAAATAATCAAAAAATAAATTACCATGTAGGTATGTTTAGGCGTGAAATAAATAAAAAATTTCATAAACGCATGAGAAGTAGACTTTTAAATAATCTTCAACAACCGACATTTCCTTCTCCCGAACATGGTGGTGAGCCTGTTTATAATACAGAAGATTCAAAGGAAGAATATCTAAGAATGTCAAATAAAGATAAAGCAAAGTTTCATAATCGTAAGAAGACAAAAGCAGCAAGAAATAATAATTTAAAATTGAAAAAATTTCATAATAGAATGTATACTAGACTTAAAAATAATAGTAATTTACCAGTATATTTCTCGCCCGAAGACGAACAGGAGGAAGAATAATGGATTTACTAACCGAAATGGATTTAGAAATGTCAAAGGGAAACTTCCCTTATTTCTTTGAAAAGGTTCTTGGATATGAATTAGCAGACTTTCACCAAGAATGGTTAGACCTTGTAAATAACACATCACGCACAGTTATTATTTGTTCTCGTGACCACGGAAAATCTGTTTTCTTCCATTCATGGTGTGTTTATCAATTATGTTTTCAAGAACCACCATATCAAATGCTATACATTTCTTCAAACCACAAACAGACAATGGTTCACATGAAAGATATTGACCGTATGTTCACAAATATCCCACAATTAAAAAAATTCAAACCTAAAGGTGGTTGGGCGGTTGGTGCTATGCGTTTGACAAACGGTAATGAAATCCTTGAGCGTTCTGTTGGTTCACAAATTCGTGGACTTCACCCTCAGGAAATTATTATTGACGACCCTCTAAAAGAGTTTAGCATGACCGCTATTCAAAGAGTTACTGATTGGTTTTGGGGAGATATGATTCCTACACTTCACCATACCGCCGCACTTAGAATGGTGGGAACTCCGTTCACCTATACAGACATTTTCGTGCAGTTAGAAGAAAATCCCGCATACAATGTGGAAAGATACCCTGCAATTAATCCCGATGGTTCGGCTCTTTGGCCTAATCGCTGGAGTCTTGAAATGCTTGAAGAGAGAAAGATTGAAATTGGTTCTTCTAAGTTCACAAGAGAATACCTTTGCGTTCCTATCAGCACTAACACTATGCTTTTTCACCCTGATGCTATCAAAGCGTGTAAGAATGACTATGCTTCGCTTGAGAGCGTTTGTAGGGAGGGCTACCGATACTTCATAGGATATGACCCTGCTATTTCATCAAATGGGGACTATACGGTGATGATGGTTTTAGAGGTGGATGATAATATGAATAAACAAGTTGTTCATATGCTTAGAGCAAAAGGACTTGACTTTAGAGAACACATTAATCATGTGATGGAATTGTGTAGGAGATACAAACCAGAAATTGTAATGATTGAAACGAATACATTCGCAAAAGCATTCGCTATGGAATTAAAAAATATCTCCGATTTTCCCGTTAAGGAGTTCACTATGAGCCGAAAGAAAAAGGAAGAAATCATCCTTAACTTGCAGATGAATATTGACAATGGTAAAATCGTTTTTCCTATGCAAAACGAAATGTCAAGGAATGTGTCTAATCAAATCATTCAAGAATTGGGTGCATTTGGAATTAACGCTCACGGTAAAATTGAAGGTGTCGGGGCGCATGACGATATAGTTATTGCTTTGGCTTTGGCTAATTATGCAACCAAATCTTTTAGCGATACCTTTTTAGACATTGATAGTAGTGGATTATTTAACAGTCCCACTACAACACCGCAGACGGGAGGTGGATTTTATGGTATTAATTTATAAGGCTGATGAACCTATTGATGTTGAGGAACTTGAAGAAAACCTTAACCAAGTTAAAAGGGTTGAGGAACAAAAGAAAGTTCTTGATGATTCTGTTAAACCTGTAAAGGACAAGTTGAAAAATCAATTATCAAAAGGTAATTTAAATAAATGGTTGGTAAAACAATATGGAGATGAGATTGATATTGTCAAGACTATTTCTAAGGATTTAAATATTAATTTAACAGAAGCGACAAAATATATTAACCCTCTACCAATTGAACCTCTCATTGAAGGTAAAACCATCCCTGTCTTAGTAAAGGAATTGAGAGAAATGAGAAGAAAATTAAAAGGTCCTCAAAGAGATACTTTAACAAAAGGTATAGACCATTTAATTAGTGCTTATGAAGAATATCTACAAAAGTCTTTAGATACAATTTATTGGTTGAAACCTTATCAATTAGGTTTTAAGAAAATGGGACATAACCCTACACAAATTCAAAAATTATACAACATCAAGGATGGAGAAACGAGAAGTAAAATTATTGAACTATGTTGTAAAATGTGGGAAACTGACTTAGAAAAGAAAAGTTTGGATTATGGAACAGACTATTCTAAAAATCATAATGATTTTAATGATGCAAAAAAGGAATTGAGAAAACTTCTAAAGGATATTCCACATCAATCACTTAGAAATTCAAAAAAGGATATGATTCAAAAAAGTGTTTTTGAAATTATTTCTAATAATCAGGGTCTTTCAGCAAGCGAAGTCCACTCCAGATTAAGTCCTTCTTATTCTAAAATTTCTACTGCTCAATCTATTTCTAAAGTTTTAAAGAAAATAAATGCTACAAAGATTAATAGTGAGTATTATTTAGTTAATAATATTATTAAAAAAGACTTATATTCTTATGTTGCAGGTTTTATTGATTCTGATGGTTTTATTACTATGGATGCTTCACTATCCCCAAGAATCGGCATGATTGCTACGGGTAATAGGGGAAGAGCATTCTTTGAAGAATTAGAGAAGGAGTTAAAATGTGGTCGCCTACATCTTGACCAGAAAGTTGGAGAGAATAGCAGAAGTCAGCACAGACTTAACTTTTACAAACAAGATGATATTATTCATGTGCTTGATAAATGCTTGCCGCATCTTAGAATGAAGCATACACAGGGTAAGTTAATTCAGGAGGCTATTAGAATTAAGAAAAATTTTAGGAAGGCGGATTGGGCTAAGGAGAGACTTAATGAAATTTTTAAATTGATTAAATATGAAAATTGGAAGGACTCGGTTACTCAAGGGCCAAAAGAATTTGAAAAGTATGGTATTGACCCAGAAGTAGTAGTTAAATACCACGATAATTCTAAAATGCAATTGATGGATAGTCTTGAAAGTGGGGTGGAATGATGGGGCTTAGAGATTACTTGGGAGGATTTGTGAAGCGAAGAACTCCTACACCTAATCAAAAAGAAGTCTATAATTTAGGCATCCAAGAAAAAAGAAATATCCAACACATTGTCGGACCCGTTCTTTATGATGTTGCTAATCAATCTACTATTGTTAGAACTTGTATTACTCAATTAAAGACTGAAATCTTTAGAAGAGGATTTGAATGGAAAAAGGCTTTTTATAAAATTTGTAGTAAATGTGATACAAAACATGAGAAGGAAACCGATGCATGTAGAGTTTGTGGTTCTAATGAATTAAGACCGCCTTCCCAAGACCAAATTAACTACGCTGAAAAATTCTTTGATGGGTATATTAACAGGTCAGAACAAAAATTAATTGATGTTTTAAAAGAGATTGAAACTGATTTAAATATTGCTGACGATGCATATTTAATTTTAGTTAAGGAATATTATCTTGATGATAAAGGAAAGGTCGTTCTTCATAAGATTAAGGAAATGTATAGGGGCGACCCATTAACTATGTATATTGATATTGACGAAGAAGGAGATAGAGGTGAAGCACACTTTACATGTATTACTCATAGAGAAATTTATGATAGTGATTCATTAGCAAGGTGTCCTGTATGTGAATGTAATTTACACCCCGTTCATTATATTAATAGAGTTCATGGGAAAGACCAATACTTTACTAAAGACGAAGTTATTCATCTTAGTAAATACAACCCATCAAGACTTTATGGCTTTTCACCTATTCTAACTCTATGGAGTCATATTACTACTCTTATTGCTATGGAAAACTATGTCAATACTTCTTATACTAAAGCAAGAGCACCAAGAGGTATTCTTGCGGTGCAAACCAACAACATGGAATCCTTAGTTAAGTATTGGAAAGGTGTAAAAGAAAAGTTAGAGAAAGACCCTCATTATATTCCTATCATGGGTATTGAAACTGATGGTGGTTCAAGAGGTTCAATTGAATGGGTTCAATTTATGAATACATTAAAGGAGATGGACTACATCAATGTAAAGGATGATTTGAGAGATAGAATTGGTGCTTTCTATGGTGTTAGTAAAATCTTCCAAGGAGATACCGCAACAAGCGGCGGTCTTAACAACGAAGGTATGCAGATTTTAGTTACCAATCGTTCTGTTGAGTTAGCACAAAATGTCTATAATCAATACTTATTCCCGTTTCTCCTTAAACAATTTGGTATTACAGATTGGACACTAACGCTATTGCGTTCCGAAGAAGAGGACAATGTTGCTGAATTAAGAAGAAGAGAAATTGAAATTAATATTGCAGCCCAAATTAAAAATCTTGGGTTTGAAGTTGATATGGATGAAGATGGAAACTTTATTTATTCCAAGCCTTTACCAAAGGAAGATGAACAACCTATGGAAAGAGTCGGCGGGGGAGAAAAGATTGAAACTGACCCATACGCAGGAACAAATATTGATGCTTCTCAATTAGGACAGATGCAAGAACAGATGATGCAAGGAGGGTCTAAACCACAAGAAAACCCACCAGCAACAAGAAATAAACCATCTATGAGCGTTGGGCCTCCTAATAGAAATATGGGATTGCCGAGAGAAGCGGCAAATAATAATGTAGATAGAAGAACAGAAAGAAGAGTTGGTTAAAATGAATAATGATATTATTAATAGAAAATTAAATGCGGCAAAGGAACAAATTGAAAAATTGGCTAAGACAATTAATCAGCAACCAAAAGAACCAAAGCATACTGTTAATACAGTCCCTGCTGGTGTTCAAGAACATCCACCTGTAAATGAAGGAATTAATCAACAAACAATTCCTGGATTTATTACAGGGGGACCAAAATTTAATAAGAAAATGAAGGAAGTTTGATTATGTCATGGCAACTCATTCTAAAGGAAATTCCATTTAAAGTTAGGGATTTCCGAGCCATTGATAAAAAAGCAAAAAAAATTTGGAATGAAGGTGGACGTAAAGAAAAATTATCTGAAATTATTGTTAAATTAATTAGAGAAAAATACAATACTTCTGATGAAGAATTATTGGAAGATTTCAAAAAGTATTTAGAAACCTTATCAGATTATTCAAAAATTTCAAGAGTCAGGGATAAGCAAAGATATGACAGGTTTGAAGAAAGAAAACCATTAGATGAAAAAAATCCTGAAGACAGGAAAAGACTTAGAGAACTTAAAGAAAGAGATGAAATTGTTGATGGATTAACAGAATTATTTGGAACAATTTTAGCACCAAATTCATCTACACCTGACGAGGAAATTATTCGTCAGTTTGATAATTTTAAAGATAGACTTGAAAGAGAGGAAAAGAGAAGAGAATTAAAGGTTACTACTCCTACAAAGAGGCGCAGAAAAACTAAGCCTAAAATTAAAACAGCAAAACTTGATTCTTTTGAAGACGCCTTTCCCAAGAGTGCACAAATGTTTAGAGAATGGGTTGAATCATTTGGTTCTAAAGATTATAATATCTTAAACGAATTACTTGCCTTAGTAGGTTCTCCTACGGTTGGAAATCAAGAAACTGTTGGTAGATTGAAGAAATTTATTAAGGATAAAAATTTAAGTGATAATGACAAAGAGACTTTAACTTCTATTGCAAATCAAATGCTTAAAGAAATTGACAATAAACCATTAAGTAACAGAAGATTATCTGGCAATGTTGTTCAGGCCAAAGCATTAGGTTTAGATATTGCTAAAAGAAGTAGTTTAAATAAAGGCAATATGGTAATTAAATTTGGTGATAATCAAAAAATAGAAATCAAAGGAAAACAAAAAGATTTCTTAAACAATTTTGAAAGATTAGATTTGACTAAAGATAAATTTTATAATAATCCAAATACAAGAGATATTTTTGAATATTGGGTTGAAAAAACAGGATTTACAGGTTCTGCTGAAAAATTTATTAAATTAGACCCCTTAGATAAAAGTGAATATATTAAAAAGGTTATGAGAATTATTCCAGAATATCCTACAAATGATATTAAGGTTGGTCTTTTGTATAGAGATATGTTTAAAAATAGGGAAGCAGGTCTTATTATTGAAGAAGAAAATGCCCCCGAAGAATTTGCTTATTTTCTTCAAGGTTTGAGAGATGGAATTATGGGTGGTAAATCAGTAAGAACTGCTTTTGATTTCAATACTCTCAAAAAGTTCAATACTAATATTTTACCTAAACTTATAGATGCTATTAAGAGAGGTGTTTTCGTGGATGAAGATGGGGTGCGTCAATTTAGATTAGGTCCTCCTGTTTCTAAATTAATGAATAGATTGGGTGAAGACCAAGAAGATAAAAGTGAAATTATTTCTGTAATTGGTGATGTTATCCGAGGACAAAATATTTCAGATAAATACCAAGGTTCAGACAAAGATACTCTTGCTAAAATTGAATCTGATATTAGAGAACAGTTAAAAGAAGAAGTTGCTGGTAAAACAGTAGCATCATATCTACTTTCCACCTTTATGAAGTTATATAAAAAAGAGGGTATTTTGAGTAGCATTTTAAATACTAAAACAGTCATTCCTATTGAATATCTTACGCCTCAAGAACCACCGAAAACAGAAAAAATTAAAGAACCCAAAGGTAGTGAAAGAATTAAGGTTCTTCAAAGAGGGGTTTATGATGAAACTAAAAAGTCCCTTGACGACCTATTGGTAGCCATTGGAGAAGAAGATGAAATTATTATCAAGGAAGATATTGGTCTTATTCTTGAGTCCCTTAACAAAAATCAAAAGAAGAAAGTTAAGGCAATTTTAAATATCGCAGACCCCACAGAATACTTTGGACACGATTTCCTCAAGTTATCCGAACTGATTCGTTTGTTAAAAACATTAGGCGTAGTAAAGGGCGACAAAAAGTTAAACAAAAAAATATTGAGATATGACGAAGAAAATGTGAAGGTAGTAAAGTTAGCCGCAAGACTTAGAAAAGATTACGAAAGACTTTATAGCGATTTGAGAGAAATGATATACCCGAAAAGTGGTGAATAAAAATGAGTGAAGAACTAACATTATTGTTAAAGGAATTAGTAGAGAGAGTTAAGACATTAGAAACAACCGTCTTTGATAGAGACAATGTGCTAATGAAGTCTGGACTTGTAAAAGTAGAAAGTCAAGCACCGTCTATTCAATCGGCGGGAAGAATCCCATCAGCAGATACAATTGCAAAAATGGATTGGAAAGACATTGATGAACTTGTTGTTAGATTAAGTGGTGAGTAAAATGGATTGGGAAAGTAAAACAGATGTTACTATGGACTTTACAGAAGATGCAAGAGGCGAAGATAAAGTTGCTGCGATATTAACGCAATTAATTGAAGTCGGAAATTTAATTTCAAATCATCTTGGTAGTCATATTGACCCAAGTGCAAAACCTACAAGTGGAAAAGCAAAGACTCCTGAGCAAGTTAATGTAACGAGAATGGCTATGAAACCATTAACCGAAGCACAAGAAAAGAAGGTCGGAAGTCTCTATAAAAATAGACAAATGCCTACACGAGATTATACAGGTTTAATAATTAGTAAAGAAGAAATTGAAGATGTTGTTAATGATGATATGAATGAATATTTAAGAAGGCATCCTGATGAAAGAGAAAGAGATAAACTTAATAGTAATAATGAAGATGAAGAAAAGGTTCTTATTGCATTAACAAGATTTGCTGATGATGAAGAGAAATTTAATCCTGCATTTATGGTCGCATCTGCTTTGACGGATGAAAAGAAGGCTATGGCTAATCCTTTAAGCACATCTGAAGGTAAAGCACTTCTTACGGCTCTTAACGAAGCCGCAAACAAACTCCGAAAGTTTTTATCAACGGCGAGAATTGATGGTGGACAAGCACAAATGCCCCAAGATTTGCGTAAAAGTTATCTTAGACAAGATAACCAATACGGGCCATACTATATACAAATGAACTATAAAAGAAATTATCCATACAACGAAGTTCAGGGCGCACTTAGCACATTAAGAATGACTGAAGAACAAGCAAAAATGAACAGTCAATCAGCAGAACATTTAGAATATTATCTAAACATTGATAATCCCAACTATCCTATCCCAAGAGATAGAATGGTGAAAATTCTTAATAAAAAATATAATCTAAACCTTACTCACGATTCTGATATGGATGACGGTAAAGTTAGACGCTCATCGCAAAATTTCGTTTAATTAGGTGATTAATTGCCTCCAGAAACGGGTAGGATTGACCCTTTATCAAGGTCGCTAAGAAATCTTTATGATAAGGTTAGAGTTGCATATTTGAGTGCAAGAGAAAGACCAAAAGATTACAAAGATGAGTGGTCTAAAATAATTGAAGAAATTCGTGATAATTGGGATAGCCCTAACCCTATCGGAGATTTGCTAAGAGATGAATTATCTGAATCCTTAATTTATAGCGAAGAAGTAAAAGACCCTCAAGGTGCTAAGGCTAAAAGGGTTTATCAAAATATTAAAGAAGTTCAAGAGCAAACTTCGTTAAGTAAAGACCCATTTAGAAAGAAATTTGGAGATAAATTACCAAAATTACTTCTTAATAATACCCAAGTATATGCTATATTTTTACATTGGGCATATAGAGCAGGTCGTGGTGCTTTAGAAGGATGGGAAGAAGTAGGTGATTTAAAAGATGATTTTACAGAAGGTTATGTTGGATTAGATTTAACAGACGGTGAATTGTTTAGATGGCTTGAGACAAACTACGGTGAAGATGTTGATGTTAAAAGATTAAAGCGTAAAATGCAACCAGCACGAGAAATGCTTTATGAGGTTTATACAAAGGAAAATAGTGCTTCTTCATGGCAACAATTAACAGATACTAAGAGAATTCTAAAAGAATTTGAAAAAGTAATTAACATTAATAATATTGAATGGTTATCTAATGCACCTGACGACCCAAGTTCAATTATTGTTAGTTATAGTGATTTAAAAATTGACGGCGGTGAAGAAGAAAGTGTCATTACTGAAAAAATTGAGGACTTCTTAATTGCTGAATACGGAGAAAGAATTTGGAATTTTAATTATACCATTGAAGGTATTGATAAAGATTTTTCATTAAAATATGCTATGTTAAAAGAAGACAAAGAGTTAAATGAATTTATTATTCCTAACAAACCTATGTATCGTATCTTTGAAATTGATGATATGAAAGAAATTAAGGGATTTTCTGGGGACTATGTTGTTCAAGAAAAGTATGACGGAATGCGTATTCAAATTCACAAGGATAAGGAAATTAAAATCTATTCCTTTAATCAAAGAGATATTACCAGAAAATTTGACAAGCAAGTAGAACTTATGTCTGATAAGGATTTTCCTAAATGTATTTTAGATGCTGAAGTTGTTCTATACGAAAATGACGAACCTCTTCATAGAGCAGATACTATCTCTTACATTAATTCTAAAAGGGATGATTCTGCTTTTGAACTAAGAATTCATGTGTTTGATATTATTCGTCTTAACGGAGAACATATTTGGAAGAATAAATTAGAAGAAAGACTTCAAACATTGATGGGTAATTTTAACAAAGTTTCTCATAGACAAATACAATTTCCTACTAAATCTAACACCAGATTTGCAGATTCATTAGAAGATATTGAAGAATACGCTATGGAAATTATGAAGAATCCTACATCAGAAGGTGTCATTATTAAGGATGCTAAATCCTCATACATCGTAGGTAAAAAGAAAAACCCAAAGTGGATTAAATGGAAAAAATTTGTTGATTTAGATTTAATTATTTTAGAAGTTAGAAAGAACAAAAATGGAACATTTAGTTATACATTAGGGGCTGGACCTTTAGGTGATGAAGAATATAAACCCATTGTTCGTTATAAAAATAAAGATTATCTAAATGTTGGTAAGGCTCTTAATACTAAAATCAAATCAGAAGAGGGTAATATTATCCGAGTGAAGGTTGATGAAGTTAAGAAGACTAAGACAGGTTTCTCCATTTATAGTGCTAAGGTTATTGAAAAGCCCGAAGTTACTGAACCAGAAAAAATTATCACACTTGAGTTTTTGTCTAAGGATAACAAAAAGTCTGCTTCTGATTATTCAATTGAAGCACTTAAAAAATCATATACAATTACAGATAATATTCATGGAATGGTTGATTTAAACACTACTTATGATACGGAAGGATTCGTTCTTTCGGGATTTCTACAAGATAATCTAATGGCTAAAAATGCCTTGATTGATATTGATTTGTGGAAACAAGAGTTAGCAAATATACATAAAAAGGATAGTGGTAAATTAATGAGTATCATTTCTGAAATTGTATATGAGGGC
>Ga0255766_10001860_pt1 | contig 19052 bp, 10 predicted proteins | sample 071ome_23_FD_179966 | JGI IMG/M metagenome (GOLD analysis project Ga0255766, IMG submission 179966) | Coastal salt marsh microbial communities from the Groves Creek Marsh, Skidaway Island, Georgia - 071403BT metaG (version 2) | ecosystem: Environmental > Aquatic > Marine > Intertidal zone >... | reverse complement strand
ACACCAATCTTAGGATTTAGCACTAATGCATTTAATGTTGGTGATAGGGTCTTTGTTGAAAATATACAAAAATTGGGATCATCTGGAGATGGATTTAATTCACCAGATCTCGGATATAAGTTTTTTGATGTTACCGCATACAGAAATACAAATCCAGCAGAGGTTGAATTTAATATTTCAGAATATACTTCAAATCCAGGTATAGCTCTTACCAGTCAAACAACATCCTTTGCATCTATAATTAAAGAATCAAATTATCCAACATTTAATGTAATTCAAGATTCGCAAGAATTTAATATTGGAGAATTCTTATTTGTTCAAAAAAATGGATCATATATTGAAACTGATCTGATTATTACTGAAAGTATAAACAATCAAATAAAGGTATATGGTTCTTATCAACTGACAAAAAATGAGGTTGTTATTGGAAAAGATTCTGGAACTAAAGCAACTATAAGTTCCATAGAAGAAAATAAAGCATCATTTACCATTGATTACTCTCTGAGAAAAGATATAGGATGGTCTGACGACGTTGGAAAGTTAAACTTAGATACACAAGTTTTACCAGACAATGATTACTATCAAAATCTTTCTTATACAATTAAGAGTCCAATAACTTATGATGAGCAAATAAATCCTGTAAATAGACTTCTGCATACATCAGGTCTCAAAAATTTCGCAGATACTGCAATAATACAATCTGTTAAAGCAGGAATTGGAACTGGAATACAGGCGTCTGCAGTTGCAGTTGTTGATGTATCTTCCGAAAGAAGAGTTGATACAATAAATGCATTTGATTTAACTGTCGATATTGATGTAGTTGGACCAAAATCTAAGTTTTTACAATTTGAAAATAAAAAATTAACGGATTATATTGATTGTGTAACTAACAAAGTTTTAATACTTGATAATGTAAATTATGAATTTTCAAGCAATGATTCCACTAATGACTTATACACTGATGTGCATGAGTATGATATTGAAAGTAAGTATAACAGATTCTTAGTTCAGGTCATCAATCCAAATAACAATGAAAGACAATCTACAGAAATAATAACACTGCCAACAGCAACTGGAAATGTAATAACGGTTCAAAAAGGATCTGTATATTCTACTGCCAATGAGATTTGTGATTTAGTGGCAAATATTTCCCCTGCTGATGAATTATCTCTGAGATTTACTCCAGAAGAAAAATATGATTTTGATTATGATATTAAAGTTATAAAGAATAGTTTCACATCTTCATTGTCTGGAAGCACTGGTTCAGAATCTGTTGGTTTTGTCAATCTTACAGGATCTAATGTTTCTGTTGGTATTGGATCAACACAACCAATAATCAGCGTAGCATCTGCATCTAACGAAGGTTTATTCTTAAATGTTGAGGTTGAAAATACCAGCAATGATTCAATCAATTATGTTGAATTATATGTTGATCATAATGGAACAGATACTTTTATATCTGAATTGTCTTTCAATAACGATGATTCCAGTATATCAGCAGGTAACTTTATAGGATCTTTTGGAGCAAATATAGATTCTGGTATTTTGTCAATAAATTACACCAACAATGAATCTTCTGATGTATTCCTCAGATCAAAAATTGTTGGATTTGGAGCAACTTCTTCTGGTATTGGAACATACAGATTCTTATCTCAGGATCAACCATCTGGATCGGAAAATACTGCTAGACTTCAAAGCAATTTTATAAATTCGTCTGGAGTATCGACAGTATTTACAGTATCTTCAAGTGATGTTACAACAATTAAGTCGGTAGCAAAAGTTGGATATGGTAATACTTCAGCATTACACCAATTTATAGTTATTCATGACGAAACAAATTCTCATATTGTCCAGTATCCATTTATGTCAAATGGTAGCAAAACTGGAATAGGAACATTTGGGTCAAATCTCAATGGAACTGATTTAAGTATAGAGTTCTTCCCAGATGCTGGTATAACTGATTCTATTACGATTCAAACTTATAGCGAAATAATTCAAACAGAAACTGACATAGTTAATATTCCAAAACCTTTAACATATGGAAGTGTAACTGAAAATCTTTTAACAGCATTTTATAATGCTATCAATGGTGATAGAGTTAATAAGACTAGTTTTGAAGCAAAAACTTCTGGAATACCAGTATTTGAAAAATCATTTGATCCTGATGGAGCATTAAACTTAGCAACTGGAACATTTACGGTCAATAATCATTTCTTTAGCACAGGAGAAGAATTAATCTATGAGTCTGGATCATCGTTCACTGGAATAGCGTATAGTGATATTCAAGTATCTGGTGCGGGAAATCTTCCATCAAATGTTTTTGCTATCAAACTGAATGATAATCAATTCCAATTGGCAACTACTAGATCTGATGCAAATTCTGGAACAGGAATTACATTTAGTTCCTATGGAAGTGGAAATGCTCATACTTTGGAAATGTTTAAAAAGATGGAAAAATCCATCATCACCATTGATGGTATTGTCCAAAGTCCAATTGCGTATACTAACGTATCATACACCTTACAAGATAATGGTGGAACAGTCGGATCTGCTGCAACATACTTTGCTGTTTCAGGAATTTCTTCGATTATACCTGGTGATATTTTAAAAATTGATGATGAATATATTGAAGTTGAATCTGTAGGTCTTGGAACAACTTCTTTAGGTCCAATTACAGGATCTGGATCTTTTAATATCATTAAAGCAGGAAGAGGATTTGTTGGATCTTCAGCAACTACACATACAGATGGAACTGAGGCAAGAATTTATCTTGGTTCATTTAATATTGTAGACAACAAGATACATTTTACAGATCCTCCTAGAGGAAATAGCAGTGAAATTAGAGATGATGGAAATCTTTTATATGAGAGATCTGATTTCTCCGGAAGAGTTTATTTGAGACAAGATTATGAAACAAATAAGATTTATGATAATATTTCGAAGTCATTTACTGGAATTGGTCAAACATATCAATTGACAGTTGGTGGTGCAAATACAACAGGTATTGAAACTGGAAGTGGTGTTCTCTTTATTAACAATATCTTCCAAACACCAACTACGCAAAATAATTCAGGAAATAACTATGATTATGCAGAAAATTCTGGAATAACAAGTGCAATTTTTACTGGAATATCAACCTCTGGTGGAATTTTAATTTCAGATTATGACGTTAACCAAAATCAACTTCCAAGAGGAGGAATAATTGTTTCTCTTGGATCAACACCAGGATTGGGGTATGCACCTCTTGTAGGAGCGTCTGTGACCGCTGTAGTTGGTGCTGGAGGATCAATCGTATCAGTCGGTCTTGGAACAACAGATAGAGTCGGTTCTGGATACAATGGAATAGTTTCTATTGGTGTATCTGTATTCGAAAGTGGTCATATTGGCGATGTTGCATCAATCACCGCAAATGTTGGTGCTGGTGGAACATTATCATTTGTAGTCGGATCTGGTGGAACTGGATATACAAGTCCATCTATATTAGTTTCTCCACCATCTTATGAAAATCTTCAAATAACTGGCGTTTCAAGACTTGGAGTTGGATCTACTACAGATACTGGAACTGGTTTATTGTTATCGGTTGATGTTGGATCCAGTTCAACAACTGGAATTGGATCAACCATGTATGAAGTTAAAAACTTCAAAATCACTAGACCCGGATACGGATTCCAAGTAGGAGATGTATTTAAACCAGTTGGATTGGTTACTGACAAAAATCTTTCTTCACCGGTAGAAGATTTTGAACTTACAGTTTTAGATACATTTACAGACTCCTTCTCATCATGGCAATTTGGAGAACTGGACTTTATTGATTCAATTAAAGATTTACAGGATGGATTAAGAGTCAGATTCCCACTTTACTATAATTCACAACTGTTGAGTTTTGAGACCAGTCAGCCTGGATTTGATATGAATTCAGTTTTGCTGATATTCATAAATGGAGTTATCCAAGAACCAGGAGAAGCATATACTTTTAGTGGTGGAACATCTTTCAGATTTACTGAGGCTCCTACAGATGAAGATATAGTTGATATATTCTTCTACAGAGGAACTAGAGGTGTTGATAGTAAACTTGAAAATGTGATAGAAACCATAAAAATTGGCGATTCTGTCCAGGTTCGTAGAAACAACAATATACCAAATACTATCGAACAAGAAAATAGACTGGTCATCGGTATTTCTTCTTCAAGTGTAGAGACAAACCTTTACAGTGGAGCTGGAATTGATGATGTAAATTATAAACCAACTGATTGGATAAAGCAGAAAAAAGATTATATCATCGGTCAAGAGATTGTAACAAAATCTAGAGATTCTATTGAACTTCAAGTATACCCAACAGCAAAAGTAATTGGCGATCTTACAACATCAGATACTGAAATATTTGTTGATGATGCCCAATTCTTCAATTATGAAGAAAATGAATCTGCAATTACAATTCTCAATGTTGATGGAATTATTATTCAAGAACAGGATCTAATTCCTGCAAATATTAGTGCTAACGTTTCTTCTGGTGGAACAATTAGTTCTTTAACGATCAATGATGGTGGATCTGGATATTCTTCAGGTTCAGTAAGTATATCTATTGCACCTCCAAAACACATATATGTTGGTCTTGGAACAACTTCTGGTCTTGGTATTGGCGTAACTGCAACAGCAACTGGAACTATTGGCGCTGGAGGATCTATAACTTCAGTATCTATTGTAAATCCAGGAGCTGGATATAGTGTTTCAAATCCACCAAAAGTATTGGCACCAGATCCCAGTATTTCTTATGAAAGAATAACAAACATCAGTGACGTTCAGGGATTCTCTGGCATCGTTACTGGAATTGGAACAACCACTGGAACGGGTGGTAATCCTTTGGCAATTAAGTTTAATTTGAATTCTTCAGATATGAATGGCGATCTTGCAGTTGGATATCCAATTTTGATCTATGATACCGCAGTTGGATCTGGCGTAACCTCTATTGATGATAGCGATTCTAACTTGGTTGGAATCGGAACAACATTTGCCGATAACATTTATTTGATACAGTCAATTTCCATAGCATCTACAAGTGCTGAGATTGTTGCTAATGTATTATCTACAACAAATATAATTGGTTTGTCTACTGTCGGATTCTCAACAAATCCTGTAGGTAAATTCTCTTGGGGTAGATTATCAGGGTTCTCAAGATCCACTTCACCAATCTCTATTGGGGTAACTGGATTAGTTGTTGATTCTGGATTATCAACATTCCCAACAATTCAGAGAAGAGGATATGGACTGCGTGATAATGGATCCTTGAGAAAGGATCTGTGATACTTATAAATATAGAAAAAAGCTATTACGATGGCGGCAATTGTAACAGATCAGTTTAGAATATTAAACGCTAGTAACTTTTTAGATTCAGTTAATGATGCTTCTAATTCATATTATGTTTTTGTAGGTCTACCAAATCCAAAATCATCTGGATTTGGTAGAGATGCTGATTGGGATACCAATACACCAATACCAACAGATAATGATGAATATTTGAATTTTGTTGGTAGTGTTTCCATGTATGGGAAAAAGGTGACTTCCTCTAATGTAAGAAGACTAGCAAGAAAAATTGATTGGAATAGTGGAACTCGTTACGAAATGTATCGTCACGATTATAGTATAAACAATTTGTCTCCACTGACAAAATCTTCTAGACTTTATGATTCAAACTATTATGTTGTAAATAGTGAATATAAAGTATACGTATGTATAGATAACGGTTCATCAGGAATCAATACACTTGGTAATGCATCTTTGGATGAACCCGCGTTTACAGATTTGGAACCATCCAAGGCTGGTCAAAGTGGCGATGGATATGTATGGAAATATCTTTACAGTATTTCGCCATCAGATATCATCAAATTTGATTCTACCGAGTATATTACTCTACCAAATGATTGGAGCACATCAACAAATACGCAAATATCTGCAGTTAGAGATAATGCAAACTCGGATGATAATGATAATCAAATAAAGAAAGTATATATTGAAGATCAAGGAGTTGGATACTCAACCGGATCTCATGAACTTGATATAATTGGTGATGGATCTGGAGCCAAAGTTGTTGTTGATGTTGATACATCAGGAAGAATAACAAATACTTTAGTATCTGCTGGCGGAAAAAATTATACTTATGGAATAGTTGATTTGGGTTCAATTAGCAATACAGTATCTGTAAATGCAAAATTAATCCCAATAATTCCACCATCCAAAGGTCATGGATATGACCTATACAAGGAACTTGGATCGGATAAAGTATTACTATATGCTAGATTTGATGATTCAACAAAAGATTTCCCAACGGATACTTCACTGTCACAAATTGGTGTAGTGAAAAATCCAACATCAATTGGATCAACTCAAATATTTACTGATAATCAATATTCATCGTTGGGAGCATTAAAATTCTTAAGTGTAACAGGCACACCAAGTGTTGGAGATGTCATTTCTCAGTCTGTCACTAATGGAACTGCTAAGGCATATGTTGCTTCATATGATAGTGAAACTAAGGTTGTAAAATACTTCCAAGAAAGAAGTTTATTCTTGAATCAAACAACATACGATACTACTGACTATGTTGGTGTATCTACGGATGCTTATTCATATGAATTTGAATCAACTACAAATAATGTAACATCATCAACTTTCGTTGGAACAATTGACACCGGGTTTACCGGTATCACAACAAATCCAACTGGAAACAAAGTAATTTCTTTAGGATCAGTATTTACAAATGGAATTGCTTCTCCTGAGATAAATAAAGGGTCGGGAGATATAATTTATCTTGATAATCGCCCAGTGATCCCTAGGAATTCTAGACAAAAAGAAGACGTTAAAATTATCCTGGAATTTTAAAAAATGCCACAGAAAACGAATCTCAATATAAGTCCATATTATGACGATTTTGATAAAAATGATAATTTCTACAGGGTTTTATTTAAACCAGGGCACCCTATTCAAGCTAGGGAATTAACGGCTTTACAATCAATTCTACAAAATCAAGTAGAATCATTTGGAAGTCATATGTTTAAAGAGGGATCAATGGTGATCCCTGGAAATATTAACTATGATTCTGAATATTATTCGGTAAAAATAAATCAGGAGCATCTTGGAATTGATGTTACTGTTTATGCGGATTATTTGGTAGGAAAAAGAATTAGGGGAGCGGCATCAGATATTGTTGCGGTAGTAGATAAGTATCTAACGCCAGAAGATTCTGATGATATTACCGACGTAACATTATTTGTCAAATATTTAAGTTCTGGAACTGGAAATAATATTTCTTATTTTGAAGATGGTGAAATTCTTATCACGGATGAGTCATTCACTTATGGTAATACCACTATCAGTAGTGGAGATACTGTAGCATCTCTTATTGCACAAAATGCTTGCTATAGAGGATCTTCTGCCTCAGTAGGCGAAGGTGTTTATTTTATCAGAGGCACTTTTGTACAGGTATCATCAGACAAATTAGTTCTTGATCCATATTCATCCTTCCCCTCATATAGGGTTGGTCTATCAATTTATGAGGAACTCGTCACAGCAAAAGACGATCCTTCACTTTATGATAATGCTAAAGGTTTTTCAAATTACTCAGCACCGGGTGCAGATAGATTAAAAATATATACAAAATTATCTAAGAAAAGTTTAGATGATTATAATGATAAAAACTTTGTAGAACTTCTTAGAGTTGATAACGGTGAAATTAAAAAATTACAAAATAAATCTGAATACAGTATAATCAGGGATTATTTTGCCAAGAGGACTTATGAAGAGTCTGGAGATTATTCTGTCGGTAAGTTTGATATTGAGGTAAAAGAGTCTTTAAATAATAATCTTTCAAATGGAGGTGTATTTACATCCTCACAGTCTACCGAACAAGGTAATACCCCATCGGATGATTTAGCTTGTGTAAAAGTATCGCCAGGAAAAGCATATGTTAGGGGATACGATATTGAATCTGTAGGAACAACTATATTAGACGTAGAAAAACCAAGAGATAAAGAAACGGTTTCGCAATCTTTAATTCCTTTTGAATTTGGGACTCTACTTAGGGTTAATAATGTTTCAGGATCTCCATTTATTGGATTAAACAACAACTATAATACAGTTAAATTATATAATCAAAGAAAATCATCAACATCTTCAGGAACTGGAAATTTAATTGGTGAAGCTAGAATTTATTCTTTTAGTTTGACTGATGCTGCATATGTGGATGCAACCACAGAGTGGGATTTATATCTATTTGATGTTCAAACATATACTACCATCGTTATAAATACATTCACCGATATTAGTAAGTCTAGTCTAATTCGAGGAGAAAGTAGTGGTGCTACAGGATATACAATATCTAACAGCACTGGAAACGTTATAACTTTGACTCAAACCTCAGGATCTTTTATCCCAAATGAGAGATTAACTGTATCTGGAAGAACAGATTTAAATTTGGCGATATCTCCACCTACAACTTCGATTACTTCTTATGGCGTTGAAGATATAAAATCAGTATATCAAGATTCTACATCATTATCTTCGGAGTTAAAAGTAGATTTTGGAGCAGATACTGTTCTTCAAAGAAAATTACCAAAAGGTTTTGGCATAGCAGATAATATCTCAATTACTGCTGCAGGTAATGTAACATCTCCCGGTAAGAATTTTAGTGATATAAAAGTTGGTTCAATAATTAGATATCAAACATCCGGTTTATCTACAGAATCTTATAATAGAGTTACTTCTGTTTCAGCAGATGGATCTTCTATGATTGTTTCTGGCGTTCCTGGTGTAAGTGGTGTTTGTCATGGACCACTACCTTCAGGAACAGTGACAGTTCCATTTTCTATAGGATATCCAGAAGTTAAAAATTCTGGAGGATTGTATTCAAAACTATCTTCGGATAATATTTCTTCCGTAAATCTTTCTGGATCAAATATAACTATCAATAGTCAACTTAGAGAACAAACTACAGATGTTAATGGAAGAACTACATTATCCATTCCAACTGGAATAACAAGTGCATTCTTTGAAACTTTTGATCCAGAAAGATATTCTGTATTTTATGCGGATGGATCTATTGAAGATTTAACTTCGGATCAATTTACTTTAAGTTCGGATGGGACTTCAGTAACTTTATCTGGTCTTACCCCATCACAATCTAGTAATGTAACTGTAAATGTCACTCTAAGAAAGAATGGCATTAGAAATAGAAAAAAAGAATATACAAGAAGTTCTAAAATAGTTGTAAATAAAAATATTTCTGGATTTTCTACAAGTTTGTCTGGATTGACAACGAGCACTGTTTATGGACTTAGAGTTGAAGATAAAGAAATTTCTTTAAATACTCCCGATGTTGTAAAAGTTATTGCAATACATGAATCATATGATTCAAATCCATCAACATTAGATTCACTTAGTTTCCCATCAGGTCTTGGTTTAGACACCAATTCGATTCTTGGGGAGAAGATTATTGGTAGAGATTCAAATGCAATTGGTCAAATTGTAACTAGATCATCAGCAACTTCTGTTGAGTTTGTATATTTGAATTCTAATGATTTTATTCCTGGAGAAACTGTTGTTTTTGAAGAATCTAATATCATAACAACAATACAAACAATTACAATCGGAAATTATCAGGATATTACTAATAAATTTAACTTAGATAAGGGTCACAAAGATCAATATTATGATTATTCCAGAATTGTAAGAAAGAATAATCAATATATTCCATCCCACCAACTGCTGGTAATCTTCGATCACTATACTGTTCCATCTGATGATAATGGAGATGTATACACAGTAAACTCTTATTCCGATGAGAGATATACTAATGATATTCCACTATTGGGTGACGGAACAAGATCATCTGATACTTTAGATTTTAGACCTCGTGTAGCACCAATTAGTGGAATAGCAACAATCTCACCTTTCCACTTTGATAGTAGATCTTTTGAAGTGGCAGGAACAACTCCAACACATATTGTAAAACCAGAGGAAAGTGCTCTTGTTGGATATGATTTCTATCTCCCAAGAATTGATAAAGTAGTTCTTGATAAATCTGGAATTTTCAGCGTTATCAAAGGTGCTTCTAGCAGAAATCCAAAACCTCCAGTGAATGTGGAAGAGGCAATGGATATTGCTACTTTAGAATATCCAGCATATTTGTTTAATACTGATGATGTAAAAATCACTCTTGTAGATAATAGAAGATATACTATGAGAGATATTGGAAAACTTGAAGATAGAATTGAAAATCTTGAAGTTTTAACTTCTCTTTCACTTTTGGAACTTAATACAAAAACATTACAAATAACTGATTTTGATGGTCTTGATAGATTCAAGAGTGGATTTTTTGTAGATGATTTTAAAGATCCTTCCAGATTAGATGTTGATTTGTCAAAATCTGATATAGATTCTGATAATCAGGAGTTAATGTCTCCATTAGATTTTTATACTCTAAAACCAGAAATATCAGTCGATCCATCAATTGATGTTAATACTGCCGACTTTAGCACAAATTTAAAACTTTTAGATCCAAATGTCCAAAAGACTGGAGATTTGATTACTCTCAAATATGAAGAAAAGGGTTGGATTGAACAACCTCTTGCTTCTAGAGTTGAGAATGTAAACCCATTCAACATGATTGAGTTTATTGGTAGAATCCAATTAAATCCAGCATCTGACAATTGGGTAAGAAACGTTTACATTGATGGGGGAACTAGATCGGAAATTGGAAATTGGAATGGAACATATATTGAAACGATTAAAATTTCTAGCAAACCAGATCCTTATATCCGCTCAAGAAACGTAACATTTGTTAGTGGTGGATTAAAACCATTAACAAGATACTATCCATTCTTTGATGGTTCATCCGGTCTTGAAATTATTCCAAAATTAATTGAAATTGCAATGGTATCTGGATCTTTCCAGGTAGGAGAAACTGTTAGGGGATATCATGGATCTACTAACTTATTTACTGCAAGAATAATTCAACCAAATCACAAAACAGGAACATACAATAGTCCAACAACAACAATATCGCTGAATCCATATGATAAGGCTGTCACACTACCAACATCATATTCAGCATCATCAACTGTTTTAAATATTGATACGGAATCTTTGTCGGATGAAGTAATTGGGAAGTATAATGGATACATTACCATTGGAATGACTTTGCTTGGTGAAACAAGTGGTGCTCAGGCAACAATAACAAACAATAGATTAATTACAGATACATTTGGGGATGTTGGAGGATCATTCTTCTTCAAGGATCCTTTAACAACACCACCACCTTCTATAAGGTTTACTACGGGAACTAAGACATTTAAACTAACGTCAAGTTCAACAAATGCTACTCCACTTCCCGGAAGTTTACTGATTAGTAGTGGGGAAACCACATACAGAACTAGCGGAATTGTTGATACTTATAAGCAGACTAGAGTAACAGTTAGAACTCCACCCCCACCTCCACCACCAGCTGGAGGCGGAGGAGGAGGAGGAAAGGATCCTCTTGCTCAGACATTTACTGTCGATGAAACTGGTGCATTCTTGACTTCAATTGACTTGTTCTTTGCCAACAAAGATGAAAATGAAAAAGTATTTGTTGAAATAAGAACTGTGGAGCTTGGAACTCCTACTGATCAGTTGGTAGAAGATTATGCTAGAGTGGCTTTGGATCCATCTCAAATTAATACTTCAAATGATGGATCTGTCGCTACAAAAGTAACTTTCCCATCACCAATTTACTTACAACCAGAAACCGAGTATGCGGTGGTACTTCTTTCACCATATACAGATCAATATGAAGCTTGGATTGCAAGAATGGGTGAAAAGACTGTTAATACTTCAACTTTACCTGATGCAGAAAGTGTTATTGTAACAAAACAATATATTGGTGGAAGTCTATTTAAATCTCAAAATGGAACTATATGGACTGCTAGCCAATTTGAAGATCTCAAGTTTAAACTTTATAAAGCAAACTTTACTTCCAGATCAGGAACTGCATACTTCTATAATCCAAGACTAGATACGGATCATGAATCATCAGAGATGAATAATGATTCAATCAAAACTTTGCCAAGAAAACTGACTGTTGGCATTACAACTACACAGATTTTAGATTCTATTCTTGTTCCTGGCAAAAAGGTAAGCGATACTACATCTTCTGGCGGTCCCTATGGATTTATTGAAAGAGTTGGTGCTGCAATAAGCACTATATCTTATAGTACATCAGTTGGATCTGGATACAGCACTGGAACATATTCAAATGTTCCATTATATTCAATTACTGGATCTGGATCTGGTGCAATTGGTCTTGTAACTTTTGCTAGCGGAACTATATCAGCAGCATCAATAACATACGGAGGATCAGGTTACTCTATAGGAGATAGACTTGGAATTACAACAAGTAGCGTTGATAAAGGGACAGGTGCTATTATTGATGTAACAACAGTTGATGGAATTGATACATTATATCTGACAAATGTTCAAGGTGAAGAATTTACAGTTGGACAAGATTTAGTTGTTTATGAGGGATCAACATCAGTATCATTTGCTAATACGGACATTACTTCATCTACAGCACCAAATAGTTTGTATGATGGAAGAGTAATTGAAGTTAATCAGTTTAATCATGGTATGCATTCTGATAACAACATTGTTACTTTGGCAAATATAGAACCAAATACCATACCAACATCATTGACAGCACAATTAGGTCTCAATGATACTACAATATCAGTTGCAAATACTACTGTTTTTGCAACTTTTGAGGGAATAACGACATCAAGTGGTTATATTAAAATAAACAATGAGATTATTTACTATAATAGTATAACTCCAGGATCTGCTCCAGCAGGAACACTTGGAATTGGAACAAGAGGTATTGATAGTTCAATACCAAGAATACATAATATTGATGATAAAGTTTATGGTTATGAATTAAATGGCGTTTCTTTAACCAGAATTAATACTGAGCATAATATGCCAACAGATACCGAATTAAAAACATCTGTTGATCTCGATACGTATTATTTACAAATTGATAGAACTACAAGAAGCACTGGAGACAATCAACTCAGTTTTATTGATCAAAATTACGTCGGTGGTAAGAACATTTCTGGATCCAGAAATGTTCAATATAATACAATCTTACCACAGTTTAATATTATAACTCCTGGAGAAAATACAACAGCATCTGCACAAATCAGATCAGTCTCTGGAACTAGTTCTGGTGGAACTGAAGTATCCTTCAATGATCTTGGATTTGAATCTGTACAAATAAATGAGCAGAATTCTTTATCTTCTCCAAGATTGGTAGCATCCGAAGTAAATGAAACTCAAAGATTGACTAATCTACCAAGAAACAAGTCATTCACAATTGGCATTACAATGTCATCAACTGATTCAAATCTTTCTCCAGTTATTGATACTCAAAATAGTGCTATTGTTTATGGTAGAAATAGGGTTAATAATCCCATTTCAGACTATAGATCTAACCCATCTGTGAATAGTATCGATAATGATCCACACTCAGCGATTTATGTTTCTAGAAAGGTAACATTAAAACAACCCGCATCATCCCTGAAGGTCTTAGTATCTTCATACAGACATTCTTCAGCAGACTTTAGAGTTCTTTATCAACTGTTTAGAGCAGATTCTGATGGAGTTGAGCAATCATTTGATCTATTCCCTGGATATGATAACTTAAAGGATACTGATGGTGATGGATATGGCGATAAGATAATTAAAACTGGTAATAATACCGGTAGAGCAGATGCTTTCGTCCCATCAAGCAGAGATGGTGAGTTTTTAGAATATCAATTTAGTGTTGATAATTTAGAACAATTTAACGGATTCAGAATCAAGATAGTAATGAGTGGAACAAATGAAGCATTTGCTCCAAGATTTAAAGATCTTAGAGTGATCGCTCTTGCATAATATGTTGAGAGTTGAAGGTCACAAGCACCTGTTTCGTGAAGACTCAGGTGCTATTGTTAATACTGATACACAAAAATATAATGAGTATATTAGAATGAAGGCGGAAAGAAAAAGGCAAAGAGAAGAAATAGAAGGTCTAAAAAACGATATTAGTGAAATCAAGTCCCTACTTATGGAGATCATCAATGGACCCAGACAAAATTCAACTAGAATCAATGAACAAGATGTTTGAGTATGAAAAATACTCAAGACTTATTGACGATTTAGATGTTGATGAATTAAAAAACTTTGCCAAGTCTTATTTCAAACTTTATCTCAAACAGCAAGAAGTGATTAAAAACTTTGCTATCTCTGGTTTGGCATAAATACTTCTAAAGACCTCACTATAAAATGGCAGTTTACGTCAGTAATATTGTTATTAACACGGGAACTACATTTTCTCAGTCATTTACCTTAGAAAATGTGAATACCAATTCTCTGTTAAATTTGACTGGATATACAGTATCCTCCCAAATGAGAAAACATCCAGCAGCTACGGGAGTTACAACATTCACTACCAGTGTTGCGGATGTTACTGGTGGTCAAATTAATATTGGATTATCAACGACGCAAACTGCAGCGTTAAAACCTGGTCGTTATGTATATGATGTATTGATTACCGATTCATCCGGAACAAGGGATAGAGTTGTTGAGGGTATGGCAATCGTAAGTCAAGGAGCAACTCGCTAATGGCAAACATTAGAGTAAGAGTAGGTCAAAGACAAGGAACAAAAGTAATTGCATCAAACAAATCTGCTGCCAACTCAATCGCTGCAGCAACTGATGTTGATACTAATGCGAGAGCTAATCGTACATTTTTAATGTATGATACTGCAACATCGAAATATATACATGTTCCAGCGGACCAAGTTGTCGATTTAGCAGATGGTGTTGATGATGATGCCTATGATGGTGGCGTTTGGTGAGAAATAAATGAACTAAATAAGTATAAAAGGAAAAGTAGTTAGAAATGGCGACTCCTGTATTACAGTTTAAAAGAGGTGCCTTTAGTAATCTGCCAGCGTTGAAAGCAGGTGAGCCTGGTTTTACCACTGACAAGTATGATTTTTATATTGGATTAGATAATACTTTATCAAATAACAAATTTTTTGGTTCTCAGAGATACTGGACCAGAGAAGATGCAACTAATTCCGCCAAACTTAATCTTGTAGACAAGGATGGTAGTAATTATATATCTCTTGAATCTCCCAATACACTTGTTGGAATTGTTACATATACTCTTCCAGGAACTCAAGGTGCATTTGGAAGTGTTCTCAGAAATGATGGAACTGGCACTTTAAGTTGGTCATCAAATTCATTTACATTTACGGATACAATATTAACAGGAATTACAACTGTTAATGGAACTTTCTTTGATGTCAATGCGGTAGCAGACTTCTCTGGAATCACCACATTTAGTAACACTACCCAGTCAACAGACAAAGATACTGGTGCTGTTATAGTAGAAGGTGGAGTTGGTATTGAGAAGAATCTCAATGTCGGCGGTAATCTGAAAGTAGATGGTGTATCAGAATTTGTTGGTGTCGCAACCTTCCGTGGCGGAACAATCAATCTTGGTGACGCTGACACTGATGACATCAATGTTGCTGGTGAATTTATTTCTAACCTTATACCAAATTCGGACGATTCGTTCGATATTGGTCAAGGTCAAGATCCAAAGAGGTGGAGACACGCAAATTTCTCTGGAATTGGTACATTTGCAACTGGTGCTGTAGTTGATGCAGTACAAATTGGTATTAGCGGCAATTCTGAAATTGACACTTCTGCAGGAGATCTTACATTAGATTCTGCAACTGGTCGTGTAGTTATTGACGATCATTTGAATGTTGTTGGTGTTTCAACATTCTCAAGCAACTTAGTTGTTTCTACTTTAACTAACCAACGCGTTCTTCTTGCTGGTGCTTCTAGTGAAATTACCGATAGTGGTAATCTCACCTTTGATGGCACTACATTAACGGTTGCAACTGACGTTAATACAACAAATCTTGAAGTATCAAATATTAAGGCAAATGATGGAACAGCATCCATCACAATTGCTGATACAACTGGAGTTGTTGCAATTAGCACCAACTTAACAGTTGCTGGAAATCTGTTTGTAACTGGAAATTCAACAGAAGTAAATACCGAATCACTTCTTGTTGAAGATAAGTTAATTGAAGTTGGTCTGATCAATAGTGCGGGTTCTCTTGTTCCACCCACTTCAGACTTAAATCTTGATATCGGTATTATCTTCCACTATTTTGATAGCGCAGCAAAACAAGCTGCTGTATATTGGGATGATTCGGCAACAAGAATTGCAATTGCTTCATCTGTCACAGAATCAGTTACTAATGTCCTTTCATCAGTAACATATGCAGATGTTGAAATTGGAAAATTATTCATTAACGATTTAAGTGGAAATCCTGCTGGAGCAGGATCTACAGTTCTCTATTTTGATAGCACTCAAAGTCAAGTAGTTTTGGAAAATACCTTAATTGATTGTGGCACATTCTGATAATAAATAATGAATAACTTATAAATATGGGTAGGAGCAATCCTACCCTTTTTAATATCTTTAATATGACTGAAAACGATTATAAAAATTTTATTGCAGTATATCAACAAAAGTCTTCTGATTTGTTTAATCAAGTTATTGCTTTAGAAGCAAGATTGCTAAGTTCAAATCAAATGATTGATGCATTGACGAGAAAGGTCAATGAGCAAAATGATGAAATTGAAAAATTAAAAGTAAAAAATAACAGAAAACCATCAAAAACAGATAATTCATCCTCTGAGGAATTCTAATGGCAAAACCATCAACACGCCAAGAACTTATTGATTATTGTCTTAGGCGTTTAGGTGCTCCAGTATTGGAAATTAACGTAGACGACGACCAAATTGATGATTTGGTTGATGATGCTCTCCAGTATTTCCAAGAGAGACACTTTGATGGTATTGAAAGAATGTATCTCAAATATCAAATTTCTCAGGATGATATTAATAGAGGTAAGGCAACAAATCAAAGCGGAAGCATTAATACAACAGGTATAACAACAACCACAGCAACCTCAACAAATATTACTGGATATGGATCAGTATCTTCAAGTTTTTATGAGACAGCAAACTTTATACAGATTCCAGATTCAGTAATTGGTGTTGAAAAGATTTTTAGATTCGACACCAGTTCAATATCTGGTGGAATGTTTAGTATTAAATATCAATTATTCTTGAATGATTTATATTATTTTAATTCTGTAGAACTTCTTCAGTATGCTATGACAAAATCGTATCTTGAAGATATTGATTTCTTACTGACTACCGATAAGCAAATAAGATTTAACAAACGACAGAATAGATTGTATTTGGATATTGATTGGGGTGCCCAGACCGCTGGAGATTACATAGTTTTAGATTGCTATAGAATTTTAGATCCAAATACTTTTACTGGAGTTTATAACGATAGTTTCTTAAAACTTTATTTGACCTCTCTCATAAAGAGACAGTGGGGTCAAAATCTTATTAAGTTTAATGGAGTCAAACTTCCAGGTGGAATTGAATTGAATGGAAGACAACTGTATGATGATGCTGAAAGAGAGTTGCAAGAGATAAAGTCAAGAATGGCAATGGATTATGAACTTCCTCCCTACGACTTTATTGGATAATGGCACTAAATCCCTTTTTCTTACAAGGCTCTTATGGCGAGCAAAGACTTGTACAGGAGTTGATCAATGAGCAACTCAAGATTTATGGTGTAGAAGTAACCTACATCCCAAGAAAGTTTGTAAGAAAACAAACTATTATTGAAGAGATTCAATCATCAACATTTGATGATAACTTTTTATTGGAAGCATACATTAATAACTTTGATGGTTATAGTGGCGCTGGTGATATAATGACAAAATTTGGTGTAAGTATTAGAGATGAGTTATCTTTAACTGTTTCCAAAGAAAGATTTGAAGATTTCATTTCACCATTCCTAGATGACATGGATGATGATGAGATTACTGTATCATCAAGACCTAGAGAAGGTGATTTAATTTATTTTCCCTTAGGTCAAAGGATATTTGAAGTCAAATTTGTAGAACATGAAAATCCTTTTTACCAATTAGGAAAAAATTATGTTTACGAATTAAAATGTGAACTATTCGAATATGAAGATGAAGTTATTGATACGACTGTCGATGAAATCAGTGATGTCATGGAACAAACTGGTTACATTATAGACCTGATAATGGCAGGTGCTGGAACAACTACCGCTACTGCTACAGCAGGAATTGAAACTGGTTATGTTAAAAATATTACTCTTAATAATGATGGAGGAGGATATACAAGTGCCCCTACAGTAGTCTTTTCTTCACCAGATGTTGGATCAGGAACTACTGCAACTGCTGTTGCTATAACTACAACAATAAGTAATGTAACTTCCATTAAGGAAATTTTAATTACAAATTCTGGTTCAGGATATATACAACCTCCAACCATATCATTTGTCGGAGGTGGAGGGACTGGGGCTGCGGCGACTTGTGGTATAGCAACTAACAATACTGTTAGAGGTGTTACATCTCTCACAATCACTAATGCTGGTGCTGGATATGCAGAAACACCTATTGTTACAATTTCATCACCGAATGTTGGAATTGAAACAGCAACTGCACGTGCCGTAGTTGGGTCTACAGGAACGGTCACACAATTGTATATTATTAATTCAGGTTCTGGATATGATGGTCCTCCAACTGTCACTGTCGGTGCTGCTGAAACTGTTGGTGTAGGAACTTATTGGAGAAATGAAGTTGTAACAGGATCTGTATCTGGAACAACTGCAAGAGTTAAGAGATGGACTAGTAGCACATATACACTACAGGTCAGCAATATTAACGGTTCCTTTGCTCCAGGTGAAACAATTACTGGAGCAAAGTCTGGTGCTGCCTATGATGTTAGGGTCTCCACCGCAAACACTACTGCTCCCGATAAATACAAGCAAAACGAAGAAATTGAAACAGAAGCAGATTCTATTTTAGATTTTTCAGAATCAAATCCATTTGGTAACTATTAATGTT
>Ga0255766_10001849_pt1 | contig 19098 bp, 18 predicted proteins | sample 071ome_23_FD_179966 | JGI IMG/M metagenome (GOLD analysis project Ga0255766, IMG submission 179966) | Coastal salt marsh microbial communities from the Groves Creek Marsh, Skidaway Island, Georgia - 071403BT metaG (version 2) | ecosystem: Environmental > Aquatic > Marine > Intertidal zone >... | reverse complement strand
AAAGAATTTAGGTTCTGGCAAGAATCTGCGGAGAATGGTCAGGCTCAGGTTATGCAGGATAGCGTGTTACCGATTTGGAATGCTGGTTTAGTCGATCTTGTGGAACAAGACGCAAAAATCTGTCCAGAGATAACTCTGATTCCGTCTCCTGGTCATACTCCAGGGCACGTGAGTGTATTAATTGAAAGTCAGGGGCAAAGCGCTCTTATCACAGGGGATTTTCTGCATCATCCTGTACAGATGGCTCATCCAGAATGGTCTAGTTCGCCGGATGTAGATCGCCCTCAGGCCATCCAAACTAGGAAGGTCATGTATAACCGCTTTGCAGATGGCCCGACCCTAATAATAGGGACCCATTTTGCCACCCCCACCGCCGGTTACATCAAGAAAGATGGTGATGCCTGGCGATTAGAGGTTTAAATTATCATCCCTGATTTTATCCAGTATTGGTATTAAGTATTCACGAAATAAGTCTGGGTTCTCTGACATTGGGAAATGGCCCATGCCGCGCATTACTTCAAAATGTGCTGCTCCGATGAGGTCTGCAACTTCCTTTCCCATCTCTGGTGTGGCAGACGGATCATACTCGCCAGAGAGTAGATAGATTGGGCAAGGTGAGTCTCGTAATGGTTCCGCAAGGCCGTTTCGAAGGTCGCCATCTTTGAAATAATACTGCACGTCGCCGTGGAAGATGCCAGGTCCACTTTGCATATAGTGCCACATCGTTTCCCATCGCTCTGAGGCTGGCGATTGAGGTGCTATCATTCCTGCCATTGAGGCGCCTGACAGCATCCCTCCATGAATATCAGGACGGTGCAGAGCTCGGTCTGGTGGGGTAGGGCCTAAGCTAATGTCCTCGGCATACAGTGCAGACTGTAGGCCTATTGCGGCTCTAAAATTTTTGCTGTGGCGTAAGGCAAGGTGAAGTACGACACGCCCGCCAATGGAACATCCCATAACAATTGGTTTGTCTAACTTCATCGCTTTAACAAAAGCCATTATTACTGCCACATAGCTGTCCGTGGTGAGTTCGTACACTTCGTTCTGAAAACCAACTGGTGGGGAAGACTTTCCGTGCCATGGCAAGTCAAAAGCGATTACACGATGGCGACTGGTTATTTCTGGATCGTTTAAAATGTGGCGAAATTGCCGTCCATCACTGCCAGCCGTATGCAAACAAAGTAGAGGGGGTCCAGAACCGGCCTCTTCAAAGTAAACGCGGTGAGGAACACCTTGAATATCCAAACGAAGATAGTGTCCCGTCACGGATTCGAGGCCTACTCCTGCAGGTTTGGGTTCCTGTGCGCCTGCATCAAGCCGGGAAAATAACATCTCAAGCAGCAGCATTTGCTGAAAAAAAAGACCGACATCACCTTCGACGGTCATATGCTGTCTGCGACGCATTGTTGATAGTGTTTGGAAACCTGGTCCAGGTTCATCAGATAGAAAGGCAGCCCAGGCGTCTCTGCTGGCTATCAGGGAAAAATTTGTTTTTTCAATTGGCGGCGCCTTGGATAGCTGTAACTGACTATTTTTTACTGTGACATAGGTTCTGTCTTCATCAGCTAAGACTGAAAAAGAGAAAGACGAAAGGGATAATAAAAGTTGGATTTGGGGATTTGCTCTTGCTCTCTCTTCTACGTACGAAAACACGACTTCCAACCTCCTACAGTGGAAGACGAATAATAAACGTCTGTGTTTCTTCTGTCTCCGGCGATTTGAGTGGATTAAGAATTAGCGAAAGTTAGACTTTATTTATTTTTGAGATCTAAAATTTAAATTGGAACAAGAGCCATCTAATGGGTGTCAATTAGAACAGTAGACTATTTGATTTAAAAACCCTGAGCGGCTGGCGCGTCTGGATTATGAATTGGCGCCAAAGACTTTAGGTATTCAACGACGGCAGCTACATCCTCATGATCCAGCTTTGAAGTTCCATGTTCAATAACTTCGTACATTATGGAGCCAACAACATCGCCGTTGATTTTCAAGCCCGTGGTGAGAAGGAAGGAAATATCTTCGGAGCTCCATTCTCCTAAGCCTGTAACGGAATCCTGAGTTAAGTTAGGAGCGGTTTCACCTTCTGGTCCATTTTTAACTCCTGCCATCCACATAGACCTGTCCAAGCCGCCCGAGAAAACACGGGGAGTATGGCATTCGCCACAATGAGCAACGGCCTCCGCAATGTAGGCCCCACGGTTCCACTGGCTGCTGCGATCAAATTCAGGCTCGTAACTGCCTGATGTGAAATGTAATAACTTCCAAAAACTAATGCCCCAACGCTGGTTAAATGGAAAATTTACAGAATGCTTTTTGTTTGGCTTTTTTTGAGGTGGCCGCGCCATTATTGCTTTTTGGATCGCTAACATGTCTGCATCTGTCATGCGCGTATATGCTACGTATGGGAATGCAGGAAAATAGTGTTTGCCATCAGGGCTCTGTCCGTGCCGAAGGGCTCGTATAAAGTCTTCGTTCGACCATGATCCGATACCATGCTCAGGATCGCTTGAAATATTTGGCGCAATGAAAATACCAAAAGGTGTTTTGAGTTCACGACCTCCAGCGAGTTGTGCTTCTTTTGTTTTGGGGTCGGTATGGCAATTCACGCATCCCGCTAGACCCAAAAGAAATTCGCCATGCTCTTTTGAGGCTAGAGATGTATCTGTGGGGTAGTTTATTTTAACATTACTGGGGGAGTCCACGGCTACAAAAGTGCAAACGAACAGCACGCCAAATAGAGTAATTAAAAATCCTCTGTGCGCTATTTTTCTCATCTTGATCAATGTTGGAAGCTCATTGGCATTAGGACTCGGTATTCTGGCCTAGCCCCAGCATACGGCAAATTGCAGTGGTGAGTTCCGCGCGGTTAAGAGTGTAAAAATGGAATGCATTCACTCCCTCTCGCTCTAACTCTTTGCACTGTTCTACAGCCATCGCAGCTGCGATCCCTGAGCGTGTTTCTAGATCGTCATCTAAGCCTTCAAAACGCTGAGAAACCCATTTTGGAACTGTTGCGCCGCAGCGGCCCGCGAAAGCCTCCATAGATTTGAAATTAGTTACTGGAAGAATTCCTGGAATAACAGGCATCTCTAACTTGGCGGCAGCCATTTTGTCACGATAATGAAGAAAATCATTGGTCTCGAAAAAGAACTGAGTGATCGCCCGTGTGGCGCCTGCATCAAACTTCCGTTTCAGGTTGTCAATTTCGGTAGCCAGATCGCGAGCTTCAGGATGAGTTTCGGGGTAAGCCGCAACTGAAATTTCAAAGTCATGAAGTTTTTTAAGTCCAGTGACTAAATCTGATGCGTAGGCGTAGCCGTTAACCGTTGGCTGATATTCTTGTCCAGGTTCGGGCATATCACCTCTGAGTGCTACGATATGCCGGACGCCCATAGCCCAGTAATCATTTGCTATCTCGTCAACTTCCAAGCTAGTCGCGGACACGCAGGTTAGGTGAGCTGCGGCTGAGAGAGACGTCTCTTGAGTGATTTTGCGTACTGTTTCATGCGTGCGCTCGCGGGTGGTTCCTCCAGCGCCATAAGTCACTGAAACGAACGATGGTTTAAACGGAGTTAATCTCTGGACTGATTGCCAAAGCGTTGAGGCCATTCGTTCAGTTTTTGGGGGGAAAAATTCAAAGCTAACAGTTGGTAACATTTTTTATCCTAAGCCGTCTGGATGTCAGATGGGTTTGGTTTTCGAACAAGCCAGATACAGACGGTTAATGGTTCACCGGGCAAATTTTCTTCGCCATAAATTTCCAAGCCCGCATCATCAGTCCACCGTGTAACTTCAGAGGATGCAAAACCCAAGCGTCTATGGGCATGGTTATGTCTTAAATGATCTAGAGAATGTGGAGCAAAATCCACTAGAATTGCTTCCCCTCCAGGTTTTAGTAGGCGCGCTACTTCGCCAATAGCTTTTGCCGGATTATCTAAAAAGTGAAGAACTTGATGGGCAGTTATTAGATCGAAGTTTTCATTGTCAAAAGGGGCTGAATAAAGATCTCCATGTCTTACACTGCAATGCGTTAATCCTGCCGCGGCTATCCTGTCGCGTGCCAGGGAGAGCATGTCGCGACTTATATCTAGACCAGCAGCACGAGAGGCATAAGGAGCAAAGAGTTCTAATATTCGTCCTGCTCCAACTCCAATATCAAGATAATCATCTACAGGCGTTTTGGGAGCAAGCCGCAGGAGACGGGCCTCCAGTTCTGCCTCGTCAACATGCAGAGAGCGAATGGCATCCCACATTTTGGCGTTTGCCCTAAAGTAGGCTTCTGCTTCTGTTGCTCTGCGGGCACGGATGTCGGCTAAACGTTCCGCATCACGCCTAAGCACATACTCATCAGAGTTGGTAGAACTTATTAGCCACTGTGCTAGGCGCCCTGCTTCACCAGAGTCTGCCAGCCGGTGGAATACCCATGCGCCCTCTCTAAATCGAATTAGTAGACCAGACTCAGAGAGGATTTTAAGATGCCGAGATACCGCTGGCTGCGTCATGCCAAGAATTTCTGTGATTTCTGTTACGGTCAATTCGCCTTCTGCACAAAGAGCTAACATGCGTAATCGAGTAGCTTCTGCAGCGGCACGTAACATTGTGATGAGTTGATTCAATATAAACTCGCGTGGGGATAAAATTTGATATGCAGATATTTGCATATTGTTAAATGTATATAAATTCGACACTTAGACATCAATATTTGAATTAAAGGTGCGTCACCTTTGCGTTCGACAGGATGTGTCAGCAAATCCGATACTATTGGCGTTTAGGGTAGCATTCGTTAAACAAACATAGGTTAGTAGTGAGGTAACCTGGAATAATGAATTTGAAGGCTGCTGGAAGAGTAGGTAAGGCTTGCTTAGCTGCTTTGACAATCTTCATGATGGCGGGATGCGCTTCGCTGTCTGAGGATCAGGCGGACCGTGCTGAGACCTTAACCGTAAATGATCCTTTTGAGCCTGCTAACCGGGTCATGTTCGCCGTTAACAATGTAATAGACACAGTGTTGCTGCGCCCGATTGCAATAGCGTATCGCGAAATCGTTCCGGGCCCTGCAAAAAAAATGGTATTTAATTTTGTGCGCAACTTATCGTTGCCGCTCACAATTGTTAATGATGCCTTGCAAGGCAATTGGGACAGAGCCGATGTCGCGACTAGACGCTTTGTCGTTAACACAACTGCAGGTATCGGTGGCCTGTTCGACATAGCGACAGATATAGATTTGCCTCACCATAAAGAGGATTTTGGACAGACTTTCGGTACTTACGATATCGTTCCTGGGCCTTATATCGTTCTCCCTATTCTTGGTCCTTCCTCTGCGCGACATACATTTGGGCGAGTTATGGATTTCCTTCTCGACCCAGTATCATTTGCTTCCGCAAGTGCCCCCTTTGAAGCTAGGATGACGGTAAGGGGATTGACAATTGTCGACCAAAGGTACCAGTTATTAGGACCTTTGGACGACGTGAAGAGAACTTCTCTTGATTATTATGCAGCTTTGCGATCGCTCTACCGTCAGCGGCGGACATACGAAATACGTAACCAGGACCAAAGACCACCAGGCGGTGGGCCACCTTCTCGTCCGGCTGCGCAGTAGTTTACTAATGGCTAAGCGGTTTTCTTTTATCGCTGTAATTGCATGCTGGGCGATACTGCCGTCGCTTGCGAGTGCAGGGCCAGCTTATGATTTAGTTAATGTTCTCGCCACCAACTCAACGCCAGTATTAAACAGTCGTGAGCTATCAAAAACGGTTCGGACTGAAAGATTGCAAGGCATCATGGAAGGCTTGGTAGACCGAGAGCAAATGGCCGTCTCAATGATGGGCAGACACTGGCGCCGTGCTACACAGAGTCAAAAATCTGAGTTACCAGTTCTTCTCGAAGCCTATCTAATTGATGTTTACGTCAGTCGAATAGAATCAGTAAGCGGCACAGTGAGTTTTTCAATCCAGGGTGAAAGGGATTTAGGTAAGAGAACCTTGGTTGATACACAGGTAGTTCGTCCAAACGCTCCCAATATCGATGTATCCTGGCAAATAGAGGATTTTGGCGGGAAACCTGTTGTAACTGATATAATAATTGAGGGTGTGAGTTTAGTTGTCAGCCAAAGAGCGGACTTTTCGAGCATCATCCGTCAGCAAGGCGGTTTGGATGGACTTATCGGGCTTTTGCGTCAAAAACTGGCCTCTAATTGAATGATGCCGTGACGGGCCAAATATCTTAATCTAATTGGCCTAACGGAATCTCCCAGATACGGATCAAAGACTGATGGTTGCCCCTATTAGCACAACCTCCGACTGGCTTAGTCATGAAGGGATGATCATTGATGCTCGGAGCCCATCAGAATTCGAGGATGATCATGTCACGGGCGCAGTAAACCTGCCTGTTCTCTATGATGATGAGCGAGCAGATGTTGGACGCATTTACAAACAGGTCAGCCCGTTTGAGGCCCGTAAGCTTGGCGCTCGCCTGGCGGCTGTAAATATTGCGCGCCATATAGAAACAACACTTAGTCAGTATGATAAAAGTTGGCGTCCTTTAATTTATTGTTGGCGTGGCGGCCAGAGATCCGGCTCGATGGCTAGAATTCTGGCTGAGATTGGATGGCTCGTAACAGTTTTGGATGGAGGATATAAACGATATCGGCGGGATGTCGTAGATTCTATCGACGAAATATCATCAAAACTTGATGTGATTGTACTTCAAGGGCCTACTGGGACGGCAAAAACCCATATTCTTCGTGAAGTTATGGCCTCAGGACAACAGGCTATCGACCTTGAGGGACTTGCGAGCCATCGTGGTTCCCTCCTAGGCCACGAACCGGGACACCCCCAACCTAGCCAGCGATTGTTTGAAACTAGCCTTAACCACGAAATGTTGAAGCTAGATCCCAACAGACCCGTACTTATTGAGGCTGAAAGCAGCCGCATTGGATCCTGTCACATCCCCCGCATGCTCTGGCAAAGGATGCAAAAAGCCCCGCAGATCCGAATTAACGCGTCGCTCGACGCTAGAGTTGATTTCCTCATGCGTGATTACGCACATCTCATAGAAAACCCCTCAACACTGGACCGCCTTTTTGACAGCATGCTCAAGAGACATGGTTATGAAATCTGTGAAAACTGGCGTCAACTTGCGCTTAAGCGGGATTGGCAAAAGCTGACAGGACTGCTGATTGAGCAGCACTACGACCCGGCTTATGCAAGGACGGGTGCAAAACGCGAAAGGGTTGATCTTGGCTTTATAGATGCTGGAAACTTTAGCGATCCAGCTATTCCAGAATTGGCAAGGCAAGTGACAACATTGATGGAAACATCCCAACAATGAAAAATACTTTTTTGTGTTATCTGCACACCACTTGTTTGAGATAAACATTCCTGCCTTAACCAATAGCTTAGCGATTGAACAAGCAATTCTTAATAGCCTGGCGGTTCGGTTTCCAATTAGAGAGTTTTCTGTGTCTTTAAATGTGTGACTTTTCCATTCTGTACTTCAAAAAGACAGTCTGCTATTCCGGTCCAAGCTGGCCGGTGCGTGATTGCGATAATCGTATATTTTCCCTGAAGCGCTTGGATATTTTTCACGATCGCTGCCTCAGTTTGTGGGTCGAGTGCACTAGTCACTTCATCTAGGATTAGGACCTCTGGTTCAGTAACCAATGCGCGGGCAATAGAAATACGTTGTCTTTGACCGCCTGAGAGTTTACCGCCAGTTTCGCCTACGATTGAATTCAGCCCGTCTGGATGTTCTTCAACAAAGCTTCGAGCGTTCACCTGATCTAACGCTGCCCATATTGCCTCATCTGATATTTCAGGGTCTCCAAGGGTGATATTTTCACGAATACTATTATGAAGCAGCGTGAGCTCCTGAGGGACGTAGCCAATTTTTTTCCGCCACTCACGAATATCTACTTCTTGGATGGGTGTGTTGCCGATCAGAACAAGTCCGCTGTCCGCCTTATAGAGACCAATTAGTAAATCAACGATTGTTGTTTTCCCGGCCCCCGATGGCCCCATAAAGACGGAGATTTTTCCAGAAGGCATGGTTAGGGAGATATCGTCTATTACCAGATGATCGCCGTGGCTGAAGCTTACGTTTCGGAATTCAAGTCCACTATTGGTTTGAGGTAAGGTCTTGCCAGGCCAGTTTTCCTTATTTGAAACAGCCTCAGCGATCAGTTCTTCTGAACGCAGATAAGCACTCTCTAGCTGCACTGAATTTTGAAGGAAGCGCTGAAGTTTTTGGACGATAGAAATCAGCTGGAAAAACACAATGCCGGAGACAATTAGCTCTGGTAGAGGGACTTCCCAAATATTGTGAGCCATGTAGATGGACATGGCGATGACCATTACAATTAGGGCATCGCCACCTTGGAGCATACCTTGTTTGGCTATTTCTCTCTTCACCAAAGAGCGTTGCAACCGGCTGAGAGCGTTGGTCATAGCGTCAAGAGAAACGCGCCAGCGATCCATAGTTTTAAGAGGTTTTATATTGCCGAGCATGTCGACAGTATGAATTGTTAGATCTTCGGTTCGGCCTGTCTGACGATCTCCTGCTTTGCGAGACATAGCTACCAGACCACTCAAAGCACCTGTCACAATTGCACCACATGCAACTCCACCAAGCGCTAATTTCCAGTCAACCATTAGTGCTACAAGCATATAACCAGAGGCTTGTACACTGTACGCAACAACTCGGGCCGCATGCACATATGCATCACCAGCTCGGCCTGCATCATTGGCGATGGTATTTGCAAAGCGGCCGCGACTTTGGTCAGAGTAAAATGCCCATCGGGCGCTGAAGAGGGCAGCAATTAGGCGCCTTCTGAAATCAGTTGCGACCCTGGCTGCAGCAATTCCGGCATAAGTAAGGGCAAAGAATGAGAGTGAACCCTTAACGATCATAAAAATGCATACCAAACTGAGCATAATGCCTAGAGTTGGACTCAAGCCGAGTGCTGATATGAACTCCCTAACAACACCATTCAGTCCAGACGAATTATCGGTGTCACCACCGGACATCGAAGTAACAGCGGGCAGTAAAGTAGAGATGCTAGCTATCTCTGCTATGCCACCAATGATGAGGCAAGTTAGGACCAACCACGGTTTGGTATCACGTGCGAGGAAAAATATTTTAAAAATGGTGCGCATGTAAGCTCCAGCCCACTGTGTTGTGGGCTTTGGCTGTCTACTGCGATGTGGGCTTCTACGTCAAACTCAAACCAGTAATTCAGACAACTCTTTTAAATCAGAAACCATTAAGTCCGGCTCCTGAGGCCATTCACCGAATGGGCGCCTGCGTCGATCGATAAATGCTGATCGCATGCCGTATGACTTGGCACCTACGCAGTCAAAAGCGTGATTTGCTACAAAAAGTATGCTTGAGCGATCTACGTCCAAAATCTTCTCAGCCGTAGCGTAGGTTTTCCAGTGTGGTTTAAAATATCCTGCCTCTTGCACCGAGATAATCTTGTCAAACGGGATTCCAATATGAGGCTGTGCAGCTTCCAGCATGTCTCTGTCACCATTCGAGAGGATAGCTAGTTTGTAACGTTCTTGCAGATGGCCCAGAGCAGACTGCGCGTCTGGAAATGGCTTCAATTTTTCGATTTGGGAGACAAGCCAGAAAACCTCTTCTTGGGTATACGATATACCTGCTCTATCCATCACGTGGCTTACGGCTCGATGCCCAATTTGGCGGTATGGCGTATGACCTCTATCGCAAAGGGCGTCTATCATAGAATTTTCGAAATGTGTCCGTCGCCACCAAGTCACAAAGCTATGAGGTTTCCCCTCCCATCCTTTCGATTTTAGAAAAGGACTAACGGCCTCTGTAAGGCCCTTCTGCATATCGACGACGGTACCGTAAAGGTCGAAGACGAAATACTGGATTTCGCGTTTAAGGATTTCTGGGTTGGTCATTTAGAGCTCTGCTGAAAATTAGAAAGAAATGAAGTTATTCGATAAATTCTAGTATGAGTCCTCGAGCCATACTGCGGTCAATTCGAAGAGCTGAACCGTTATTTTGGTAAGGAATTTCTGCTTGCTTCAAATATTGTTCTGTTTCTCCAAGGTCTTTAACTCCTATGGAAAGAACGTGCCAGATCGGTCTTTCATTAGCTGGATGAGTTGTTGAGCCTTGATGGGCCTGAACAATGCTTTCATCAGTCGCTAAGCGAATAAACCCGCGGCCACTATCAATCTCAGCTCCAAATTCTGTTTCCTTGATAGAACCGGCGCCAAAGAGCTTAGCCATTGCCTTGGCTGTCTCTTTTGGGTCAGTGACGAGACCTGTAATCCCAGCAAATCTGTTACTGCCGTTCGCATGGGTAGTTAGACGAGTATTGCGCATTAATTCAGGTGTTTTATGGCCACATATGAATATTGGCATGCCCGCAAGGTCTGCAGGTTCAAGAAAAAGATTGCGAAACCGAACCATACCTTCTGGCTCTTTGGATGGACGGGCCAAGTCTCTCGGGCCTTCAGTCCGTACACCCAACGCCTCAACCTGGGCTTTTACGGCATCTGCATCTGTTGTCCCAAGCGCAAGCCGATGTAAGCCTTCTCCGCGGACTTCTAACTTTTCCTGCAAGCCGCCATCGGGATACTCTGGCTGGTTAATCCCAAGGAGTTCCAGGTAGGTCTCCTGAAACATCAAACAATAATTTGCTGTTGCCCTATTTTGATGATCGCCCATTGGCGCTGTCGTGAAACCTAGTCTAGCGTAGTCCTCGCGAGCTCTTTCCAGGTCACGGACAGCAATGATGCAATGGTCAAGTCCAATGACTGGGTTCATTTGAAATGTCCTCTTAATTTTTCAAAATGGATGCCATTACCCTCTCTCGAGTTAAAGGCATATCAAGAATTGGTTCGCCAAGGGCATGAGCAACTGCATTCATAATTGCTGCTGCAGTCGGGCCAACGGTGCATTCCCCAACACCGAGGGAAACATCGTCTGGACGTGAGATTAGCTCTACGTTGATTTCCGGAATCTCGCTAAAGCGAAGGATCGGATAACTATCCCAATCCGTGGAAATTATGCCAGCACCTTCGATTTTAACCTCTTCTTTCAACGCCCAACTTGCTCCTTGGACACATCCCCCTTCAAGTTGGTTCAATATACCATCGGGGTTGATAGCCAGGCCGGCATCAGCAACAGCCCAAATTTGTTCAAGACGGATTTCTTCTTCTACTGTGACTGCAACAGCAACACCTGCCATGGCTGCAATATTTTTATAGCGTGAATAGGCAATGCCTAGGCCTTTTCCTGTGCCGCTTGTGCCTCTCTTAGACCAATCACACAGCTCTGATGTTCTCTGCAGCACTGAGCGAGCTCGATCATCATTGAGGAGAGAAAGGCGGTATTCCACGGGATCTTTTCCTGCTTCCAAAGCAGCAAGGTCCATCATACGTTCAATGGCGCAGACGTTGGGGAGTGCTCCAAGGCCCCTCAGTGCGGAAGTACGAACTGCTGGCTCACGGATTAAATGGTGGTGAATGTGTGTTTGTCCCACCTTATATGCGGGGAACGCATTTCGTGGCCCGCCATATCCTCTTTCGGGCGGTGGATCAGCTGGGTCACCCCCTGGTGCTACTGCACCAAGAGATTGAGCTCCCAACATAACAACGCCAGCGGCGCCTGGTCTCTGAACATGAACTGGGCTCCAGATATCAGTTTTCCAATCAATGGGATTACCGTTAGCATCCAATACCGCTTCAATATCTACTTGCATGGCCGGGCCTACCGGTTCAAACGCGAATTCTTCTTCACGTTGCCATTGCATTCGGATCCATGTGTTGGGAATTTCGAGAGCTATTATGGCTGCATCAAGGGCAGCGTCGTCCGCGCCGTTGTGGCCGTAGCAGCCTGGCCCATCAGAATGGCGAGCATGAATTGATGCCTCGTCAATATTCAGTGCTAATGCCAAATTGCGACGCAGGGGATGCATGCCTTGGCCATGGGACCAAATATCAAGCTTGCTATCTTTCCATCGTGCGAGGGCTACGGAGGGTCCTATCGATGCGTGCGCGACGTAGGGCCTAGTTACACTGACCCGCAAACTTTTGCCGATGGTTGGGCTAATTGGCTCTGGGTCGCCATAAAAATGTTCAACGGCGGCTTTTCCGGGAAGTTTACGGGCATCAGCTGCCCCCCTTGGGATGTTGCTCGTACCAGTCCAAGTGACATGGTTTGAGGCGGCTCGCGCAGCTTTCTCAACGAGCCACTCTTCCTCTGCAACAAAAGCGATAAAATTACGCTTTTGGATGATCTGAATTTCTCCCGCGGCGGCGCGCTTAATAGCGTCTTGGTCTAAAAACGATAGTTGAGCGCTGGGAGATGGCTGTCTCAACATGCGTGCATGCAACATACCCGTTTCGGAGCGATCGTGAATGAAGCCTCCCCCGTTCACTTTTTTAGGTAGGTCGTCGCGCGGTATGTTCTTTCCAACGATTTTATATGTGTTACTAGCTTTGGGAGCTTTGGAAGCCGTTGCGTTGCGTTGCCAGTCTATCTCACTGGCAACATCCCAATAATCGATGTCGGTAGCTTCGCCATTTTGCAGAAATGCACCATTTGAAACTTTCAAGTCCTCTGGTGAACAATTAAGTCTTAGGGCAGCCCGTTCCATCAATAATGAGCGTGCCTCTGATGCGATGGCCCGGATTGCAGCGCCCGAAGCCATGATTGAAAGACTAGAGGTCGTGTAGTTTTCGTCAGGGCCGATTTCAGTATCGCCAGATGCTAATGTTACCTTTTGTAGGTCTAAATCCAACTCTTCAGCTGCTATCTGGCGAAGCGCTGTAACAATGCCCTGTCCAATCTCAACCTTGCCAGAGGCAATTCTGGCAGTTTTATCGGGAAGGAAGGCAATCCATCGGCTAAGCAAGGGATTGGCCGCGAGACTTGGGGGTAATTTTGGCTCGCTCATGACATTAAGTCCGAAGCGCGCTGCACTGCTCGTATAATTCTGCTGTGAGCACCACAGCGGCATAGATGATTATCGAGTGCATCCACAATCTCAGCACGGGTTGGCTTACTATTCCGCGCAAGTAGGCCCTTAGTCGCCATAATCATGCCAGATAGGCAATAGCCGCATTGGCCGGCTTGTTCATCAAGGAAAGCCTGTTGAATAGGGTGTATTTCCTCTGATGTGCTCAATCCTTCTACTGTCTCAACTGATTTATTAGCAACTGCATGAGTAGGCAGAGTGCAGGCATATTGCTTGGACCCGTTAATTAGAACAACACAGCACCCGCACTGCTCCAGTCCACAGCCATAGCGTACGCTTTTGACATTGCAATCATTGCGAAGCGCATAAATTAGGGGACGATCTGGTTCGGTTACTTCGACTTCTTTACCATTCAATGTGAAGGAAATTTTTTCCAAATTGTCTACTCCGCAGCCTGAGGTAGGCTGATGGGAGACGGCATGTTCACTGGGTTAATGTCAGCCAATGGCTTACCAAAGTGTTTTTCAATCATTGGAACCACTTTGGTCTGAAATTGCGTCATGCTGTTCATTACATCCTGACTTGGCACATCACCCACGGCAAAATAAATATTCATGTGGCTGGGTCTATATAATTTGATTTCATCGCAAATACGCTCTGCAACTTCTTCAGCGCTCCCCGCCACAAGATTACGACCAATTTCATCGATTGAGGGTTCGTCAGGGAAAGGCTCTTCCTCTACCATGTAATCGTCAACCATATGCTCGCGTCGATGCCTAAGTGACTGAGCCAGACGGCGCTGAAAACGAGCTCCGTCTATGTACCGTTCTATCGTAGCCTTATTGTCAGATACGCAAACAAAACGAAGTACGCCAAGAGGTGTTTCTGCCGGGTTTTTGCCTTCTTCTAAAAAACAAGCATCGACTTGATCCCGCATTTTTTTGATAGAAGTGGCACTTCCTACCCCGCCAGAGATAAAGGGAATAAATCCGTCTCGGGCACATCGTCTATGGCTGTTTGGATCAGCTCCTGCGATCCATATTGGTGGGCGAGGGGTCTGCGCAGATCGCACATTTATTGCTGTATCAGGTATATTGAATTCAGTACCATTGTAGTGGAAAGATGGCTGGCGCAAGCCACGATCTACAATGTCCAGCATTTCATGGAACATTTCCTTATTTTTTGAAATATCAGCATTCAAACGCTCAAACTCATAATGTTGATATCCGCTGCCTACCCCAACATCGAGCCGTCCGCCCGACAAGGCATCAACTTGGGCTATTTCCGCAATTAAACGAGCTGGTGTGTGCAAGGGAAGAATAAGAACAGCGCAACCTACTCGAACCCTTTTTGTTATAGCTGCAGCATGGGTGCAGAAAATTAGAGGCGAGGGACAAAGGCTATAGTTGGAGAAATGATGTTCGGCAAACCAGACTCGTGAATAGCCGAGATCTTCAGCTAGCCGTACATGGTCCATCGCTTCATTAATTATTTGGTGAGGTGATATGGACCGATCACGATGCTGTAGAAGGTTGAAAACACCAAAGTCCATTTAGTATCTCCCTAAAAATCAAGCAAGCTTAACCAATGAAAGATAGGTTTCTGACAATTGGTTGGGCGTAGTGTAAGAGTTATTTTTGATGATCGGGCACATTAATTCCTAAAAGCCGTGCAGCGTTGAGGCCCAGAATTTTAGCACGCGCTTTATCCGATAGATGTGGCATGGTGCGTTCGATTGCCTCCGCTGAATGAGGCCAGGTTCCTTCATGGTGTGGGTAATCGTTTGCCCACATGAAGTTATCTACAAGATCATATTGCTCTGCTAGGGCAAGACCAGCTGGATCTTCCTGGAATGTCGAAAACCCGTGAGATCGGTAGTAATCGCTGGGTAGACCTTGTAGTTTAGGGCGCACCCACATGTGGTGCTTTCGATATGCTTCATCCATCGCATCTAGCAGCCATGGAACCCATCCTATTCCGGCCTCCACAGTTGCAAATTTGAGGTTTGGGAAACGCTCTAGCACACCCGATGCACAGAGGTTTGCTACTGGTTCAATCGTTGGCGAAAGTGAGTGGCTGACGTAGTTAATAACAGCACCACCATTGCCCCTTGCTGCCCTAGGGTCCCGGCCGGTCGAAACGTGGAAAGTCATTGGCATTCCGGTTTCTTGTATGAGGGCGTACATCGGATCAAAATGGGGCAAATTGTAATTAACATGATCTATATCATGCCCCCCCCACATCGGTTTGCATGGGAGGCTAAGAATTTTGTACCCCATCTTGGCTGTTCGCTCGATCTCAGCCATAGCGCCATCAATGTCACCAGTAGCTATTGAAGCTACCGGAACCATGGCATCACCGTAGCTAGAGAATTGTTCCCAAGCCCAGTCATTCCAAACTCGACACATTGCGTTAGCAAAAACGGGGTCGGGTGTAGCCCACATTGCCAAACCCTTATTCGGGAAAATTATTTCTACATCGATGCCGTCTTTTTTGTTGTCAGCATGACGTTGTGCAGGATCAGCACCAGCTTGGCTTCTAATCCAATCCTCACCTTCAAAGGACATCACTCGGACACGGTCCGGGCGATATCCTTCACAGTAACGCCATTGTACGCCTTTATCATCCACTACAATGCGCGGAGCACGTTCCTTGTAGACATCCGGAAGTCTTTTAGCCCACAGGTCTGGTGGTTCATTGGCATGACAATCCGTTGAAACCATGAAGTACTTTTTAGGGTCTTTTACTCGCGCAGTGCGCTCCCAGCCTTCCGCCCCGGGGGTTTCCAGTCGCCAAAGATTTTCATCATTGATCTGAACAGATTGAGCATTATCCATTTTAAGGCCTCCATTTTAGTGGCTATATGAGTTTCCACTGTGCGAGTGTGTGGGGCGGGTCCGCCTCGAGATGATGTTCAAAAGCAATTTCAACATGCGCGCCAATTTCGACTTCTTGATCTGGATTTCCCAGTAAATTTCCAATCATTCGGATATTTCCAACGTGTGGTAGTTCGACCAAAACGATCAGATACGGGCCAAAACCTTTCAAGGCAGAATGCACTGGGTGCCAGGGTCGTTCCCAACTATAGATTTGCCCCTTCCCATCAATTTCTTGCCATTCAAGTTCAAAGGAATGGCAAGCGTGGCAAATCCATTCTGGTCCCCAAATCCAGGTGTTACAGCCTTTGCAGCATTGCACCATAAGGCGCTCCTGCATCAGGCCATCCCAGTAGGGTTTTGAGAGGTTGTCGTTTTCTGGAATTGGGATCGGAAGTCCCTCAGGAAGGTATCTAGCATTCATACTGTTGCCTCCGATCCAAAAATACAGTTCGAGACTGGAGTGACCATGGGGCCTGCTATAACCATAGATACGTCTGGATCCTTAACCTGTGATGTTGAAGTTCCCCGTAATTGTCTCACTGCCTCTATTTGTAGCTCCAAGCCATGCATATAACATTCGGCAAGATTGCCTCCTGAGGTGTTTAAAGGCAGTGCGCCGTCTGGCGCATAAAATGTTTCAGGTTTGAAGAAGTCATTCACTTCGTCTGGCTCGCAAAATCCATGCTCAACAATGCTCATCATTACGCCACCTGTGAAGTTCTCATAGGATTGCAAAACGTCCACATCAGCTGCCGTGACCCCAGCCATTTCAAAAAGCCGAGGTGCAACACTCGAAAAATTTGCGCTGGCGTAGTTTGGGTGATTATGGCTTGGTGCGGCGCACCGATGATCTGATCCGCCGGCAGCACCCAATATGAAGCTAGGCTTGTGAGGAATATCGTTGGCGCGGTTAGCAGGTAAAATGATGATAGCTGCAGCCCCATCATTTTCCTGGCAGCAGTCAAATAGGCGCCATGGTTCTACTATCCACCGTGAAGCGTCATAGTCAGCTTCAGTTAGAGGACGACCGTACATGACAGCACGTTGGTTTGATTGAGCGTGTCGGTATGAGGCCAGGGAAATCGCTCGCATTGCGTCGTGCTTGACGTCGTGGTCATGCATAAAACGCATACACTTCATGGCATAGCGCTGAGCCGGTGACATCAAGCCGTACGGTGCCTGCATTGCCATGTCACCTGAAATTGTTTTGACTGGCTGCCCTTGGCCAAAGCGCGCAAATTGTCCTTGTGCAAGTGCGCGGAACACTACTACGCAGTCTGCAAGTCCTGTTGCTACCGCTGCTGCCGCATTACCAATGGCCGCTGCGCCACCACCTCCTCCGCCACCCCATTGCATGTTGGAGAAGCGCAACTCTTTTGTGCCAAGGGCAGCAGCTAGCCTAGAAGGGTCGTTTCTGTCATTTGAATATGATGCAAAGCCATCGATATCCTTGGGATTGATGCCGGCATCTTCTGCTGCGGCTAGGATCGCTTTTAGGGCAAGTTTAAATTCTGCATCTGGTGAATTGCCGTGTTTGTAATAAGTGGTTTCACCAACTCCTGCTATGACGGCTTTGCCCCGGAGGCTTCGAGTTTCCATGCTCGTTCCCTTCATCTACCTGGAAAAGTTAAAGGGCTTTTAAGCTGGTCGTCTAGTCTTATCGCTGTTTTGAGGTGCTTGTCTTGCGGTATAGAAACATTACGCAGTGTGATTTTTCAGTTTTTGAAGACGAATTAACACCCTTTCGGTGCAATTGTTTCATCGAACTGCATTTATTTCGAGAAGCGATTTAGAACTGGTAAAATATATTCTCGAAATGCGGTAGGGTTTTCTGACATCGGAAAATGTCCCATGCCTTTCATCTCGATAGCCTCTGCACCAGGAATGGCTGCCGCTGTTCTTCGGCCATCCTCTGGTGTGCAAGAGTAATCATACTCCCCAGTCATCAGAATGAGGGGACATGGGGAGGAGCTTTCTGCGTCTGCCTCGAACTCAGAGTCCGTCCGAAAAAAGTGCATATCCCCCTTAAATATGTTGGAACCACTCTGTCTGTAATGCCATAGCGTTTCATTTCGGAATTCGGCAGGACTTGTAGGCGCAGCAAGACCAGACACTAGTGCCTCGCAGAAGTCGCCTCTCGCAAAAAAATCAGTATCTAGCCATGAGTTGTCCCACCAAGGAGATGGTCGGTTTGATCCTTCCAGCCCAATTGCTGCACTGAACTTCTGGCCATGTAAGCAAGCAAGGCGTACGGCAACCCTTCCGCCCATGGAGCAGCCCATCACAATGGGTTTTTCTAAGGCAAGTGCATTAGAAAAAGCTAGAATTGTATCAACGTAAAATTCTGCCGTTAGTTTGTATTCCTTGGTCTCCCATCCGACTGGCGGATTGGATTTTCCATGCCAGGGAAGATCAAAGGCGATTACTCTGAAATTTTTTGAGACTTCAGGATCGCACATCAGGTGACGAAATTGGCTTGCATGCGCCCCAGCTGTATGGAGGCATAAAAGGGGGGTACCCTCACCAGCTTCCTCAAAGTAAATGCGATAGTCTTCGCCGGCAATTTTAAGCTTTACGTAGCGCCCAACGATGGGTTCGATTTCGGCCATAACCTTAGACCTTCCGCAGCAAATCGAGAACAGCTTTGAAGTAAGCTAAATGTCCCAGAAGTATATTAATGTCGCCTTCAATTTTCGCATTACCTGTGGCGGACATTGCAAATATGTCATGGAAACCAGGTCTGGGAATTGGGCGCATAAATTCGGTCCATGTATCTTTTGCTGCTGAGATCACAAAGCTTGATCCCCGCATTTGAAAGGGCCCTTGTGAAACGCTGGTGATTTGCCCACGATCAACACTAAGGTGAAATTGCTCATTATCTACCTGCAGCACAAATGCCGTCGTGCACCCTCGTCCCAGACGCCGAATATGGGCATTATTGTTTACTTTTGATGCTAAGATTTCAAACATAATTTCAAAGCATCCGCTCTTCGGGTTTTACAAGGTGTAAGGGCATTTCGCCTTTTATTGCACGAAGACAATTCTCTACTGCTCGCTGAACGACATTCTTCCTCCAAACACCAACAGAAGCAGAATTGTGCGGAGAAGGGATCACATTTGGAAGATCTAAGAAAGGATGCTTCATAGAAAATTTTCCATGCCGTATCGGCTCAATCCACCAAGCATCAATGCATGCAGTGAAGTCAAGATTAGCCTTTAAATGCTCGTAAAGCGCTGTTTCGTTGATTATTTCGCCTCGGGCAAGGT
>Ga0255766_10001843_pt1 | contig 19135 bp, 11 predicted proteins | sample 071ome_23_FD_179966 | JGI IMG/M metagenome (GOLD analysis project Ga0255766, IMG submission 179966) | Coastal salt marsh microbial communities from the Groves Creek Marsh, Skidaway Island, Georgia - 071403BT metaG (version 2) | ecosystem: Environmental > Aquatic > Marine > Intertidal zone >... | reverse complement strand
AATAAAAAAACATATAAGAAAGTGGAGAGTTGCAGGAGGTATGGCAATTGGATAATAAATACCTTAAGTTATTGAAAAATATTAGAGAACTTCAAAGATTTTTGGATAAATTAGCGAAGTTTATCAGTTCTGAAAAAAAACACAATATTCTCGAAGACAAATCAAAAGCTAAAGAAATTTTTCTAAACAAATATGACGAGTTTGATGATTTATCACAAAACATTGAAATGTTACTAATTCAATCCGGGTTGGAGCATGACGAGATAGATTTGGAAGAATTTTTAAGTGGGATGTTTAAAAAGCCAAAAAAACCAAAGAAAAATAAGCCAAATAGATATAAAAAACCTAATCGAAGAGAAGAAGCAGGATTTGAATTCGAACAATTTATGGAATCTTTAACAGGCCGACCAAATAGTAGAAAAAATTTTAGGCAATCACCAAAATTTAGACAACTAAACCAGTCTTTTAATTATGAAAAAGATTGGGCTTTAAAACCAACCGAAGGTTATGGTAATGATTTCATTTTGTCTTTAGATGACAATTTAGTTAAATATCATTTTCCAAATTTTGATAGGAAAAATGAAACAACATATCCGCCAAAAGCTAGATGGATTAACTATGCAGATAAATATACGGAAGATTACATAAATGATTTGGAATCTCCATGGTGTTTTCGTTCTGCACTGCAATGCTTTGAGTTACCAATAACTTCGCGTGAATTTGAATTTGAATTAAAGAAAATGGAGTTTGTTGGGCAAGAGGCAGTTAACTTATTTTTAGAATATTGCACCCAACTAGCAGTTATCGAAATATCTGATGATGATATTGAATATCTTAAAAAGTTAATAAAGAAAGGCAACGGCTAAACATGTTCGTAAGGTTTTGTGGAGCTAGAGAGTATCACTGGAGTTGGAAGCTCGTTACCTTTGCGGTGATATTTAACGCTATAGGAGCTGTACAAAACCTTAGAGCTAATCTGGAAGGAGGAATATGAGTAAAAAATTAACTAAACAAAAAATTTTTAATCCACTAATTAAGTGGCTAGATGGATTTTACGATACAGTTGAAAACACTTCGCTTTTTCAAGAAGACGATGAACTTGTTGAAGAGTTTGGAGTGGTATCAAACAACTTCGACATTAGGGAACTTAATGAAGACAAGGAAAATTCTGACATACCTGAAATTATCAAAGACTCAATGGGTGAGAATGATGAGATTATTCAACTTGAGCATGAAGAGTTTTTAGAGATGATTGGGTTTACTCCAGAACAGATTGAAGAGGATAGAAGAACTGTGCAAATTATTGATTACAATGTGTTTTTTAGCACTGTGAAAGAAAAAGAAGCAATTCTCCGATCACTTAGAAGCATGCTAGAGAATTTAATCAAAACATATGATTTAAAAGTAAGTCACTTAATTAAGAATGAGTCTTTATTAGAAAAAGCTGTTGAAACGGAGTTTTTAGTAAACGGCGGCACGATTAACTTCATACATGATGGAGAAAATGTTACCAAAGAGTTCATATTCCCAGAAGAGGAATAGAGCATAAATTATATGAAATTTAAGACATTAAAAATTAAAATAAGAGCTTATGGCATTTAAAAAAAGAAATCTTTTTAAGCCAAATGAAACTTTAAAGCTAAGCCGCTCTGGGGTTGAGCTTTTTATGAATTGTCAAAAGTGTTTTTATCTTGAGAGAAAATTAAATGTAAAAGCATTGAGCGGTTTTCCATTTAATTTAAATAGTGCTGTGGATGAACTTCTAAAAAATGAATTTGATGGTTACAGGGAACAGAAAAAGCCACATCCTTACATGAAAGATATTGATAGAAATCTAATTCCCTTCCAGCATGAAGATTTAGATAAATGGAGAGCTAATTTTACTGGTGTTCAATTCCACCACAAAGAATTTGATTTACTACTAACTGGAGCAGTTGATGATGTTTGGATTGATATAGACACTGAAGAGTTGATAGTCGTAGATTATAAGTCAACATCTAGCAAAGAAGAAGTCAATCTAGATAAAGAATGGCAGATTTCATACAAGAGACAAATGGAATTCTACCAATGGCTTCTCAGGCAGAATGGATTTAAAGTCTCAAACGATGGATATTTTGTTTACTGTAATGGCATTAAGAATAAAGAGTCTTTTGATGAGGTACTTGAGTTTAGAGTTAAAGTTTTGCATTATGAAGGGAACGACTCATGGGTAGAAAGAGTTTTACTAGAAATTAAAACAGCAATAGATTCTGATGTCATTCCTTCATCTTCAGAAAACTGTGATACCTGTTCGTATGTAGATACAAGAAAAGAAATAGAAGTACCTTAATGAGAAATGCATTAGTTATTTCGAATGTAGAAACTATTGGTAAATCTTTAATCAACTTACTAAATCATGACAAACAACTATAAAGCTACAAAAAAATATCTTTGGTTTAAAGAAGAGTACCCAGAATATTTTCAAATTTTAAAGCTAATTGGAGATTATTACTTTTTAGATTTAAACACTCCCAATAATGTAGCTAAAGGCTCTTTAAATGTTAATTCAATAAAAAATATTATTTTATCTATAGATGAAGAAGAGTTAGATTTAATTCTCAACCCAGTTCTAAACGGTCAATCTGGCCTTAGTTATTTAGTTGAGCACTGTCTTAACCTATTACAAATTTCTGAATATTCAACAGGTAACATTTTTGAAGAATTACAAAAATTAGTCGATAGATGGAAAGTCGAATCTATACAAGAATACCCTCCCCAGCTCTGCTTTGTCATTCTATTCATACTTGCAGTAACAAAAATGGGTGAAGAATCCGATAGTGAAGATGATGAGCAAATTGATGATAGAAATTACTACAAACAACTTTTAAGAATATTGAATAGTAATGAATTATTTCTAAAACTAAATTTTACCAATTCTTCATTACAAACTTATTTTCGAACTACTTTTGGTAACCAAAATGATGAAAACTCACCAAGTTTATTTAATGTTCTATCTGAATGGATAGATATTAATTTTCCGAATTTAAACAATACATTTAAGCCAAATTTATCCGATACTGTAATATCACATTTATCTTGGGTAAAAAATCAAGCCATATACAACAAAAAAGATATTTTACAGCTTACAGAGTTCTTTATTAAGGAAGGTTTTAAACATAACCAAACTTATAGCAAAGAACAATTTTTTAGAGCTTTAAAAATTTATCTAACTCACCCACTAAAAAGAATTAGTTTTTCAAAAGGTTTTATAAATATCGTAATAGATGAAAAAAATCAAGATTATCAAATTTATAAAGAAAAGATTAGAGATCTTACTTTCGATACTTTTAATAGTTGGGATGGAAAAGCTAGAGATAGAGATGGATCTACCAATTACCAAATTAAAAATATATTGTCTGAAACAACAGATGGATTTCAAGTACAACTTTATTTTGAAAATCTAGATGACAAGAACAACAATCTAATAGAAGATTTGGAAAACGAATTTTCATTAGTAGAAAGTGCATCAAATGAAAATATTATATTTAAAAACAACCCATTTTCATTAGAAAAATATACCACCCTAAGCAATGGAATATTAAATTTAGATGGTAAAAGAAATAAATTTACTTTTAAAGATTCTGATAAAAAAATAACTTTTTATCAGAATAATGAAAAAATACAAATTTACAGATATGACGAGTATGTATTAAAAAAATGGATACAACTTGGAAATAGTGAGTTTCCTGTTAGATCTGAAACATATGTAGTGCTGTGCAATAATAATTTATTAGACCAATTAAAAAAATGGATTTATGAAAATCCCAATTTTGGAAATAATTTTAAAATAATCCAAAACGAATCCTTTGCTATTTTAGAAAACTTAACACTAATAGATAGCCAATTTGTAAAAAGCACAATCCCAGAATTTGATATCTTTTCCCCTGAAAATCTATTAAGTACAAAAATAGAATTAATTGATGGGCTGAAACTTTCAGGTCGTAGAGACTTTGTTTATATGGAAAGAGAACTTCCAACAATATATATTCCAGAAGATTTATATGAAAATTTTCAGTATGAGTTGTATATAAATGATGTCAAATTTGATGTAAACAATTCTTTTATTTATCCCGAAGAATACGTAGAGCTTGATATTGATAAAACATATACAATTACTGACAATCTTGATGATGAATTTAAAATTGAATTTAAATTTCTAAAAGATGAAAGTTTCAACCACCATAAATCTGGAAGTTTAGGATATCAATTTACTACAGAAATTGAAAAATTTATATGGGAAGACTCTAAAGTTAGAGCTCTTGATTATGAAGAGCAAATTAATTATGTGACTGGTGCAAAAGTTTATTTATCCAATGAAAATACTTTATTTAAAGATTCGACTCCAATTTTTGAGTTTTCAAAAAGTACCAAAAAATTATTTCTTATTGGAAGAAATATTGACAATTTTTCAGAGGTTGAAATAACAAATAATTCATTTAACTGGTTAGAAACTATTTCTGAAGAAGTTAATAGGTATTATATAAAAAAATTAAAAGATGATGAAAATGGATATGTATTTGAGTTGAATAATGCTCTTCCTTTCGCACAAAGCATTAACAATTTTTTGAAAGAACATCCATTTGAAAATTTGACTTGGATTATTGTGCTTGATAATTTCCAAAACATAAAAGTATATCAAGCAGGAAGTAAAGAACCTAAAAAGCCTAATACCAACTTACCTACTAACACAACATGGGTAGAACTATTTGTACAATTAAATCAAATTTTCAAAGACAAAAAGAACAATTTTAAAATTGAGCTAGTCGATGAAAATAGTTCAGAATTGTTTAGTAACTATATCAAATTTGCTTTGGATGTAAGTAACGATATCAATCCTAGAAAAGATTTTTTTACTGAAAAAGATACAGAAATCCTTCGGTCTGAAAATTATACACAAGCAATTATGACAGAAGAAGAACGTGAGTTTAGAAATGCAACTGTGGAATTTCCTAGTAACAATTTTCTACAGCTACCAGGTGAACGACTTTTAAGATATATGACAAATATAGGTTCGGGAACAATAGATGATATTAAAAAAAGAATAGAAGTTATAGCTAAAAGTTATCAAAAAATTAATGCAAATTTAAGTAATCTTTTATTAAGTGATGAATATTTAAAATATAGAATTTTAGACAACTACTCTTTTTTGATGCATCTTGAATGGAGTGGGGATTTACAGAAATGGTCTGTTTGCAAACCAAGCATAAACATTCTTCCAGGAATTAAAAATAGAGCAATAATAACTGGATCGAGGAATGATTCATTAATAAAGAAAATTCTTGAAGTACAAGAAAAGAAAAATTCATTCATGGTTGAATTTTTAGATAATTCAGGTTTACTTGGAAAGTTAACTAAACAAAATCTCGATATTTCAAACAATTACAAACATTTTAGTCCTTTAACCATACTCATATCTGAATTTGATAATTTACAAGAGTTAAAAATTATAGCCAAAGAAATAGATATTGAAGAAACTGAAGTAAATTCCTTTACAGCTTATGAGTTAGTAAAGTATTTGGATGATATTGAGAGCATGATACAAAGTTTTCCAATAAAAAATCCATTATTCGATTCAATTAAAGAAAGGTTTACTTTTTTTGAAGTAACGAAACATTTTGATTCTCAAAAAACAATTCTATTAGATAAATATTCAAATGCGCCAGAAACTATAAAGAACAATGATTTGATAAGAGTTAAAAGTCTTAATAGATATCAATACTTTATTAAAAAGGATGAAAATTATTTTAATATTTCAAGAGAGGTTGCACTTTGGCATCAAATACACCTCCAAGAACTTAATCTAGTGTTCAAGCTTAGAACACAATTACCAAGTTGTTCAATAGTTTTCCCAAGCTATTTGAGACTTCCAGAACTTTATCTTAAAATATTAGGTTTGTGTTTAGGAATAAACCCTAGGAAAATTTTAAAATTTAATGGAGAATTTGATACTCCAAAATTCGATGTATATCATAATATTCCAGAAAGTGTTGCAAATGAATTATTTATTAATAAATTAAAGGTTCCAATAATTGAAATCGAAAGTTTAAGTGAGATACCACAATATTTTAAATAGTTATGAAAAATAAAGAAAACCCAATAAAAATTTTCGAAGAAACTAAAAGTGACTTTATTTCTTATTACAACACTCAGTTTTTTATCAATGATAAAAAACTAATTCAAGAAAGAAACAATTTAATAAACACAAATCAGACTATGTGGCAGTGGCCACAAATTGAATTATTACATAACTACTCTCAAATTGAACTAACTAATAAAGAAATATATAAAAAATCAGGCATACCAGAAGATTTCTTTGAATTTTTAGACGAATCTCTTTTTTATGACTCTTCAAATAATCAAAAATTTAAAATGTATCAACATCAGTCTGAAGCTCTTTTAAAATCAAATGAAAATCACATAGTTTTAACAACTGGTACAGGTTCAGGTAAAACTGAAGGTATGTACTTATCATTATTTAAAACTATTTTAAATGAGGCAAAAACATGGGAAAAGAATACAGATAACAATGTCACCCCGTGGTTTATTGACCATGATAAATATAAAGAAAATATTCAATTCCAGAGAGATGGTGAAAAAAGAGAAGCAGCTGTGAGGTGTTTAATGATTTTTCCTTTAAATGCACTAGTTGATGATCAAAAAGCAAGATTAAGAGGATATTTTTGTGGTAACAATGGCAGTAATTTATCTCAACTTATAAACGGAAATAAAATATATTTCGGTTCTTATGTTGGACCAACTGGTGGTTCTCCAAATCTAAAAAAATCTTTTAAAAGGACTAGAGACGAATTATTTAAAGAATATACAGCTTACAAAAATTTAAAAGAAGAAGCTGAAGAGGATAAAGACAAAGAGTCCTTAATTAATTTATTTCCAAGATTTGATGGAGGCGAAATGTGGTCAAAAAAAGATATGCAGTTAGCTCCACCTGATATTTTAATTTCAAATTACACAATGTTGAGCATAATGATGTCGAGAAGTTTTGAATCAAACATTATAAAATCAACAAAAGACTGGTTAGCAAAAGAAGGCAATACTTTCACTTTATTAGTTGATGAGTTACATACTTATAGAGGTACACAAGGTACTGAAATCTCTTACCTGTTAAAAAGATTTTTGACTGCTATCGGTGCGTACAATTCACCAGACAAATTAAAAATAATAGCTTCAAGTGCTTCAATGGATAGCGAAAATAAATCATTTTTAAGTGATTTTTTTGGAGTAAGTGGAGATAATTTTGAAATAATATCAAACCCACCATTATTTGAAGAAAAAGAAATTGATGAAAAAAAAGTTATAAATTCGGTAAAAAATAATAGCCCCATTGATGAAGAAAGTGATTACGATTATTTTTTGTATAATAGCTATAGAAATCAATTAGAAAAAAGTGAACTAAAAGCTGAAACACCCAATTTTTCACTTGATATTTTTGCTAAAAATTTATTTAAAAATGATGAAAATGCAATCAACCTATTTGAAAAATTATTAGATAAAATTTCAAATAGGTTTAGGTATAGATTTCACTATTTTGTTAAAACATTTGAGGGAATCTGGGCATGCTCTAACATAAATTGTCCAGAAGTATCTGAAGAATTCAAATCAACAAATAGAAGAATTGGTAAGTTGTACTCGGAACCAAAAATTAGATGTAGTTGTGGATTTAAAATATTTGAATTAGTTTACTGTTTTGATTGTGGTGAGAGCGGATTTAAAGGCAATGTCATTGAAGAAATCTCTGACAAAAAGGTCGAAAATATTAAATTTATATTAAGCTCACGAGAAACTCATTCTCAACTTTCTTATGATAATTGCAAATATTTTTGGCCAATTCAACCCAATAATGTTGATGAATTAAATTCATTTTTAGGAGTAGGTTACAAATTAGATATTAACACTAAAGACCAAGAAGGTAAAAAGTTAAATGCTGAATTTACATTTGAACCTGCAATATACACATCTTCAGGATCGTTAACCAAATTAAATCAAGATGATTTTGGAAATAGCATGAATGCCGTAATGATGGATTTCTCTGCAAATGACGAAACAACAAATTTATTCCTTCAAGAAAACAAAAATAAACTCAACTATTTACCGATTTACTGTCCGAAGTGTGGAGGTAATAGCAAAACTGATTATGTTAAAGTCTCTAACACCACAAATTCTTGGATACAAGCAGATATGATGCAAAGCTTAGATAAGAGCATTATCAAAACAATGGCTCCGAGGTTGGATGCTGTACTCAGGGTTTATGGAAGAGTATTTTACAAATACTTAAACAAACTGGGTAGTAGTAAAACAGTTGTATTTACTGATTCAGTTCAAGGTTCAGCAGATTTTGCAGCAAGATTTGAAAATGAACATTTTATAAACAGTTTAAGAACACTTATTTTAATAGTTTGCAATCAATTATCAGAGAACGAAATAAGCAACTACTCAGATGAAGAAATATACTCATTAATCCTTGGTGACAATAATTTCGAAGTTTCAGAAAATGTATTAAGTGTTATAGATAGCTTAAAAGCAAGGTATCCAAATTTAGTTGCAGATATTGCTAAATTTGCTTACAAAGAATTAGAACTTTCTGAAGAAAATAAAACAATAATTAGTAATTTAAAAAACACACCTGAAATATTGTTAGAAGTCTTAATAAAGGAAGTTGAAAGAAGATTAGTTTCTATAGGAATTAATCCTGCTAATCAATTTTATAAATACTTTAATGACTTTTTATCATTTAAGAATAGAGAACTTCAACCGTACAATTGGTATTGGTCAGATATTTATAAAAATCCTTCTAGTGCTTCATTTTGGGAATCAAGTGATGAAAAATTGAGACTTCAAAATATTGAATTTTGGCAACACACACTCAGAAGAGAATTTAATAAACTTGTGGTTGAAAATCTATCTGTACAAAATGATTTTGAAGATTTAGGTTTAGGAGTATTATCTTACTTTGGAAAAACGCCTCAAAACAACTTTGATTTAACAGATGAAGAATATAGATTTTACCTTGAAACAATCATAAGATTTCTAGCAAGGAATTATAGATGGAAAGGATGGCGAAGTGATAGTACTTTCAATCGATTTTTTAGTGACAATAAAGTAGCAAAGCTCAAAGACTCTTTTGATAAGTCAATGGCTCAAAATACAAAATATGAATTTCAAGAATTTGTAAAAAAAATCTTTGAAGATTTAAGACATTTAGGTATCACAGAACAGGAAAATGCTGATGGAACAATCTTAAGAGGGTTAACAGAGGAAGGAATTTTTAGTTCAGGATTAACACTTAGATTTATAAATTCTTCCGGTCAGGTTTTACGTTGTTCATGCAGTAGACAATATTTACAAGAAAAGGCAAGCTTTTGTTTTGAATGTGGAAAAGAAATTGAAAATTTAACTAAATATCAAGTACTTGATAATTACTATTCAAATTTAGCTAAAGATGAAAATGAATTTTTTAGATTAAATATAGATGAATTATCGAGTAATACGCAAGACAGTTCAACAGTACAAAGAAATTTTTTAGGAGCTTTTACTAATCAAAATCTTGATAGAGAATCACAGTTAAATAAATCTAATAATTTTACCCACTTGCCTATAGAGCTATTTGATGAGATTGATGTTCTTAGTGTTACCACAACAATGGAAGCAGGTGTTGATATTGGGAGCTTAAAGCAAGTTTGGTTAAACGGTGTACCACCACAAAGATTTAATTACCAACAAAGAGTTGGAAGAACAGGTAGAAGAGGCCAAGTTTATTCGTATGCTTTAACTGCAGTCAGTAATAATAGCCATGATTTATTTTATTTTAAAAACACCAACGAATTAGTATTTGGCAAAATCCCAAATCCATTTCTATCCATTAAAGAAGAAGCAATTTTACAAAGAACAACATTAAAACATATCTTAGATAATGTCGAAATTGAAGGAAGGTTGTCACCAACCGAAACACCAAGCATAAAGGGAGATTTTGGTTACTGCAGCAATTGGAAAGAGGTTTTTTCTAAGACTCAATTATATATTGACAATCTAACACCAGAATTGATTCCTTTTATTCCAACAGAAGTCCTTGGAAGCTCAGAATTATTTGAAAAGTTTAAAGGTAATCTAAAAGACACTCTCCTAACAATAAATGATCGATTTGAAGAATTATTTTTATCATGGAAATCAGAAGAAATTGAAGAATCACTAAATAGAGACTTTCTTAATGACTATGAAATATCAGATTTCTTAACTGACTGGGGATATTTACCACTTTACGGACTACCTGGGTCTGAAAGAAGCATGGTTATCAGACCACACACTAAAAACTTTGATTTAATGTCAAAACAAAAAGATTTTTCTTTAAGTCAATTCTCTATTGGAAGTGAATCCAGGAGAAACAAGTACCTTTATAAATCTATAGGGCTTGCAAATCTATTTAAAGGCTATAAAAATAAATTTGTAAACCCATTAAACAATAGAGATTCTATTTTCAACTTATCTTACTGTTATAGATGTGGATCAATTGATGTACAAAACTTGGATTATGAAGTGTGTCCAACATGCTTAGAAACAACCGATAAAGGATTCAGTAAGTTTAAAATTATTGATGCTTTAAATTTCATTTCAGACCCTACTCCAAGAGCACAAAGTTTGTTTAGAGAGTCTACTGGTTCGTATAGAAATTTTTATAGATTTATCAATAATGATTTAATAAAAAATGGTGAAAATTATCAATTTGGACTCAAATATGGAGAGGTAGAAATTTATTCAATAAATGATAACAACAAAACAGGTTTTAAATTTAGAAAAATATTTAAAAGCTTTAGAGATGCCAAAAAAGATGAATCTTACGGAGAAATTTTAATTAATGATGAATTTGATGACTTTCATTCTCCAGATTTTACACTTACTAACTTTGGTAGAGATAAATGGAAAATGACAAAAAAAGATGAGAATCCTGAAAGTTTTGCATTAGGAAATAAAAAACTTACAAACGCATTATTACTTTTGCCAAAGAATGATGAAATTAATTATGATTTGCATTATATTAATACCTCTCAATTAATTAATAGCTCAGACTTACAGTTTAGTTTTGGAAATTCATTTTCAATTTCTCGGGAAGCAGCATGGTTCTCTGCGGCAGAAATAATAAAACAGTACGCATGCCAATTAGTACTTGAGTGCAACCCTGAAGAGCTAAATTATGATATTGGTTATACTTTTGATTCTAAAACTCAAAATAACATACCCGCAATATTTATTAGCGATACTTTAGCTAACGGAAGTGGTTTTGCTAAAAAGTTACTTGAACACGAATGGTTTGGTAATGAGAATAGTTTATTAGACTTTATAGCCAATTTAAAAAATCAAAAGTGTTGTGTCGACTCTTGTTATAGTTGTTTGAAAAATTATGATAATCGATTTAATCACAATAAGTTGAATCTAATGCTTGGTTCAGATTTAATCGAATTATTGTTTGGTAATGATATTCAAAGCACTTTTAATGAATTTGAAAATTATATTCAAGAAATATTAGTTAAAGATTTTGAAAGTGAAGGATATATAATTGAAACTCTTGATATCTCAACAAATAAGGTGTTTAAAGTAGTAAATAATAATACGATTGAAAGTTATTTTACTTTAGTACATCCATTTGAAAAATATAGCTCGAGGTTTCGAGAAGCAAAAAAACAACTGATTAACAATACTAATGTAATTGCCGATCCAAATGATTTTATCTGGATAGACTACTTAGAAGCGTTAAGAAACCCAGTAGCAGCATTTAATTTTAGGAAAAGCTTAATTGATGAAGCATAATATTGATTATGTATCAGCAACCAATGTATGGAAGTTAGACACTTGTTTAAGAAATTTTCGATTAAGCAAAGAACTAGATTTCGAATCAAGCCCAATTTTTACACAACAAAGTAATAAATCGATTTCGGTTGGAACTGCACAGCATAGAATCATAGAAAAATATTTTAAAACTGGATTTAATTTCTCTTTTGAAGAAGTAGAGAATTCAATTTTAGAAGAGTTGGAAAAACTTTTAGATATTGAGACATTAAGTTTGATATTTTTAGATAAAATCACTCAAAGAACTTTTAATATTTTAAAATATTTAAAAAAATTTTTGTCAGATAAAAATTTTGATAAAACTTATGTCGAGTATTCATTTCCAGCTCACACACCATTCATGGGAATAGCAGATATTTTAATCAGAAACGAAAAAGAGTCTATAATTATCGACTATAAATCTGGAAGAATTTTTAATGAAGATAATGAAATAAGAGAGTCTATAAAAAAACAACTAATGGTATATTTTTATCTAGAGGTTCAAGAAAGAAAAGAAGTTCCAAAAGTTAGTCTATATGTTTTAGATAAAAAAGGAAATTTTCATTCAGTTAATTGCGAAATGAATGAAGTTTTAGAGTTTGCAAAAAATATCCAATCTAAATTGCAAACTATAAATGAAAATAAGTCAGAAATAAATTTCCTCGGAGATGTGTTTGCTTGTAATAATTGCTCTTTTATTTCAATCTGTAAAGAATATAAAAACATAAATTTGTCTAGTGAGGAAGAAAATTTAAATGTAATTTCTGGAAAGTTAATAAATGTAAATCTAATTAATTCAAATTATATGGAATTGTTTATTCAAGATTTCAAAGAAGAAAATTTAGTAAATAAATTTTTTACCACTAAATCAGAAGTTTCTGATAATGTAAATTTTTCAGAATATATTGGAAAAAATCTTACCTTAAAAAATATTAAATTTCTCGAAGAAAATAACGAATACAGAATTTTTACCGATAAAGAAGGATTAGTAATTTTAAATGTTTAATATTTTCAATTACCAGTAATCACTTCTCCAAGATTACATGTACGTCAATCGTAAAAACGCTGGAGGTAAAGTTACCCCTAGAACAATTGAGTATTTTAAAAAGCTAATGAATGCTGTTGAAGCAAAAAGCTCGGTCTCTCATGTAGATGGAAAATGTAGCGCCTTGTTATTCCAGTATGTAACAGGGATGGTGTTTGCTGGAGATACTAATGAGATGGAAGGTAATTATAGATGGTACGATGCTGTTGAGCAGTGGGGTATCCCTAGCGGTGGTTACTTTATAGTTGATAGCTTTTAGTAGATAAATTTTTTGCTCGTCACTCGTATACTTAATTAGGGTGACGAGCAAATTATTTTTTTAGTGATTTTTTAACTTCCTTGACTAATTTTTGTCTCTTACTGATAGTTGAGACTTCTTCACTGATGTCTTGAATGTTAATTTGTATCCTTTGGATTTCTTTTTGTAGCTCTGTAATTAAGACAGTGTCTCTTTCAGCGGCATTTTTCAAGTCTTTGCTTGTTTGATCTATTAATTCTTTTAATTCAGCTTTTGATTCACCAAGGTCTTTGCTTGTTTGATCTATTAATTCTTTTAATTCAGCTTTTGATTCACCAATTAACTTTACACCTGCATCAATGTTAAGCTTATTTTCTTCCATTCTTCTGTCGATTAACTCTTTAAATCTATTAACTTCTTCATTAAGATCGGTAAATTCTTTCTTATATTCTGTACCGATTGGCATAAGATAATTAATCATCTTATCTAAAGACTCTATAATTTTATTTTGTTGGTTTGTATAGCTGGATAATTGTTCTAGCTCTATGTTGAGTTTATTATAGAGTTGAAACAGCTTTTCATTTTCATTCATAATTAAACTTTATTTTTAGTCTAAGGTATACCAGCCAACTTTTCATTTAATTTTTTTAAGTTCTCTAACAGAATCGAGTTTGTAATATAAGAAGTTACAGAATTGCTAAAAACTTCATCTGGAAAATTCTCTACGAAATGGTTTAAAATTTCTTGGAAAGCTTTATAGTCGTTTACGTCTTCAATTTTAAAATTTGTAGATATCCAATCAAAAACATATGAAATAATTTCTTTATTTGTCTCATATTCTGGTAGCAATAGAGATTTTAAATATTTAAAAAATACTTCAGTATTTTCTCCATGCGATTCTTTAAAAAAATCTAAATGACTATCAAGTTCGTCTTTAAGCTTTTCATTATTTCCTTTAGAAATTATATAAAATTTTGCATAAAACCAACCTACCAACTCTCGAGATCGAGTTCGATATTTTTCCAAATCTGCCTTTGCATTTTCAATACTTTTTACCTTTTTTGCAGCATCAACCCAAAGTTCAGGGGTTGCCCCTTCATCAGAGTCAAGCTGCCTAAGTTTTGCGGAAAATTCAGAATCAGCATCCGCAAAATAGTTTGTAAACTCTTTTTGTAATTGACCATTATCTTCAAAATTTCTTGCTAATTCATAAACTTGTAAATGTTTAACTCTTCTTTCAAATGCCACAGACTTATATGTTGCATTTAACAAATAAGCATAGGCACAAATCAATAGAGCATCAGCACCTGTTGAATGAGTTTGAAGAAATTCATGCCCATCATTTGTTATGTCCTCATCATTTTCTTTATCAAAAGATATAACATGTAATTCCCAGTTAGCTAGTATTCCAAAATACCATGTCTCATATTTGGTATCAGTATTAAGTTTTGATATTCGCAAAAAAGCTTTATCACCACATACTTCTTTTACAGTTCCTAATAAAGGTGGAACAAATTCCTCCCTTTGCTTATGAGTGCTTTGATCATTCCTCTTGTTTACTGCTGGCAAGTATCGAAACTGCTTAATGAGGAAATCTAAAAATCCTGTATTACATTTTTTATTTTTGATAATCTTAAGTAAATTTTCTTCATATTTTTTATCTAACTTTAAATTAGCGATTTTACTGATTAGCTCCTTCTTTTCAGAACCAAGTTTTTCAGAATACATTGCTGTTGTTGTTTTAGATTGCTCCACTATTTCTCTTAAGGAAGTGCTAAGTTCACCTAGTTCATCTTTCTCGTCTCTAATTGGGAAGAAATCATTTAACTGAACCAAGAATGTTCCTATTACTTCTGTGGAGCTTTTCTTATCAATATCTCTTCCCAGAATTCTCAATTTTTCAGTAAAGCCTTTTGTCGACATAGGCATTCTTCTGTCTAACCATTTTGTTAAGTTCTTAAATTTTAAAAATTCATTAAAATCTTCAATAAACAAGTTGTAATTCCTACTACTAAAGTCTTTTTGCCACTCATATAAGTAACCTAAAACTTTTAGCCTGTTAATTACTTGATCATCTCTATTGTTTCCAAAGGTTTCATTATTTGCAATATTAAATTTATAGACGATTTCTTTTCTGCCTTCATGCGATGCATCCAGCAGAGCTTTTCTATTTTTTGATAAAAAGTTTAGGAAATATTCTATTTCAGTTTTCAAGCCTTTCCACTGCTGATAATAAAAAAACAAATGAGTATTAATATCATCGAATTTTTTTATCTGAGTTTCTTTTTCTCTGTAAATTGACTGAGCTTCAGAGTGAGTATCGGTTCTAAGCATTTCCTCAGTTAACCCACTATCACTCTCACTAAACAAAGTCCAGCAAAGAGAATTGTTTTCATCTCTACCTGCTCTACCTGCTTCTTGATACCAGGATTCAATAGAATTAGAGATTCCATAATGTATTACGCACCTAACGTTTGGAAAGTCTATACCCATACCAAAGGCTTTTGTAGCTATGATTATCTTTTTCTCCCCATTTTTAAACTCTTTTGGAATTTGTTTTTTGTACTCCTCAGAATCACCTAGTGACTCAATCCAGTTTTTTCCATACTCTCCTCCACCCCACATAAGGCCTAATATGTTTTCATCTAAGCCTTGGCTGTTTAAAAATAATTTCAACTTTTTATAGAGATCGGCCATTTTTTTACCCTTAGTAGGAATAAAGATTATCACCAGGTTGTTTTTTAATTGTTCTTCTTGATGCTTAAAAAATTCACCTAGATTTTTAGACCCTGTCAGTTTTGGCAACTCTTTTTCTAAAAAACTCTGTAAAACACTCAACTTGTCTTCACTGTTTATATTTTTAAAAATGTCAAAATTTAATTCATCTCGATTGAATTCGCTTGCTCTAAGTTCATCTGTGTAATCTAAGTTTGTTTCATTTAATATATCATCACGAACAGTTATGGAGGCAGTACCAGTTAAGGCTAATATAGCCAATTTTGTATTGATTTTGTCACCTGTTGATAGTCTTTTTAATCTTTCACCAATCCCCAGGTAGGACGTTCTGAAATCTTGCCCCCACTCAGAAATACAGTGGGCTTCATCAATAACTCCAAGGCTCAAAAATTGGTTGCTTATACTTTTTTTTAAATGTTCTTCAAATTGTGGGGTCAGAAGTCTTTCAGGTGCACATAAAATTAGATTAGTAGTCCCATCACCAATAGAATTTAAAACTATCTCTCTTTCTTCTGCATTATTTAACTCCATTGTTATAGAAGCAACTTTATCCACTCCCATAAGATTTAAATTAGAGTGCTGATTATTGATTAATGCTATAGTTGGCGAAACTACTATAACCTGACCAGGTAAAATTAGTGAACAAAGTTGATATATAAGACTTTTCCCTGATCCCGTTGGCAACAATACTAGAGAGCTTTCTCCTCTGAGGGTTTTTACTATTGATTCATATTGAATTTCTCTAAAGCTAGCTTTTCCAAATACAAAACGTAGGATATTTTCTAAGTCTGCTTCTGAGGGATTATTGTTTATATAAGGCTTGGGATTTTTAAAACTTCTATCATCTTTGATTTTGAAGGGAAATCCCACCCTTCTTACAAAAAAATAGGAAGCCTCTTTCCCTATTTGATATTTTTCTAAATAAGTCTTATTAAAATCTAAATAAATTAAGTTGTTAGCTTTAGTTGTCTCTAAACTCCCTTTTTTTTCTAAATATTTACTTTTCTTTTTATCAAAAAAATATGTTTTAAAATTATCCCCTTCGCTATTAACTAATAATATTTTTTCAGGCATTAATTCTGTACAATCCCATATCTTCATAATCGAATAAACAAAATTAAGAAATATATCTAGGCCAGTTGTCGGATTATTGTTATTCTCCAGTTTTAGTTTCCAGACTTTTTTACAAAAAAGGTTTTTATCCTGTAATAATTCAAGAAATAGATTTTGGAATGCAGAAATGGTCCAAAGTTCTTCTTGTATTTTATGAATCTTGTTATTTTTATTCTCTCCGATATATTCAACTACTGTTTCCGCGTCAGGTGAAAATAAAATATCTTTGATTTTGTCCCAGTTTGGCCCCGATTGCTGTCTTACTTCATAAGCGGGTATTCCCACACAATCAACAATGTCATTTCTCAAATTCTCTAAATCTTGCTGAAAGGTTGCACTACTTAATGGATTTGTAAAATCTTCGTTATTTGCTTTAACAAAATGTTGTGTACCTAAAATCTCAATAATTACTGGTTTTCTCCATGGTGGTGCAAATAAAAAATCGACCCCTTCTCTTCCCTCTGTTGTTCCAGGTTTATTAAAAAACTCCCTTTTTGGTTGGGGGTGTATCCATCTTGAAGCAGATTTAAAGTATTGTTTGCAATATTTAAAAAATAATAGTTCCTCTTCAGAGTCAAAAGGATCGGTAGCCTTACCCCACGACTTATCAGATATTTTTAAATTCTGAGTATTTGTAGTATAAAAAGCAGAATCTAGAAAATTATCCTCTTGTGCAAGGTCTAATTTTTGTTTTACAACTGGCTTTAAATCTCCAGGAAGTGGAGACGTTTCAAATTCAATTTGATATTTCTTAAGCAGTTTATTTTCTATCTCAGGACTTATAAAAGTTCCATCACCTCTTTGTAGTATTTTCTTTAATGCCTGAAGTCCAGATTTTTGATTTTGAGTTAGTTTTTTATTGGCAGATTTATCATTTAGCGTAATAGCTAGCTGAGAAAAGTTTCTATCAGTAACTTTTAAATATTCTGAATTTAACTTAAGACCCCCTGGAACATAGTGTGTTTTTAACCCATTAGTTTTCAGGTAACTAACATCATCCTCATACTTATGTCTGTAATATTTATTAAGTATCGAATTCTTTTCGTTCATTTCTCTTTAGTTATTATTGGTATCTCTCCAGTCAAATTATCTAAATTTCTTTGATATTCTGACTCTTTCTCTCTTATAACGGAACCATTTGGATTGGTAATCATTCTGTCAAACTGTGGAATATCATGTTCTTTGTACCATGTTGGAGGTTTTCCTCTTCTAGGCTCAGCATCTTTAGGACCAGATTTAGATTCTTTTATCCACCCCTCAACATTCGTGAGTTTCTCTCTAAAGTTTGCTGGATCTAACTCTACCTCCCAAATAATCTCATAAATATCCTGAATTTGGCCCAATGTAAAGTGTTTAGGCAAGAAACGAGTCGCTAAACCGCTATATTCTAAGGATATGCGAAGTCTATTGGAAGCTTCTAATAACATTTCATGGTGATCAAAGGCCATATCTTCTGGTATATATCTACTCAAATACCTCCTTGGAATCTTAAACCAACTAATATCTTCACTCTCTTCATTTAACAGCAACTCTTCATCACTTGTATAAATAGCAGTAAAAGCAGTAGCAACAACTCGTGCTTTCTGACCAGATTGTTGATTAACAACACGTTTATCTCTTTTGGTATTGCTATAAGACCTAAACTGGCTTAAATATGCAGGGGAGATACCAGTCTCTTCAACAAAGATTCTCCTTGCAGCCTCTTCTAGAGTCTCATCTCCTTGAACAAAACCGCCAGGAAGTGACCATTTGTTTTTATATGGAGAAATACTCCTCTTTAATAGAAGCACATTTAACATTCTCTCTTTCCAGTCAATCTTAAAGCAGACAATATTAACTGCATTTAGAGATACTGGGAATCTCTCACTCGCACACATAACTTAAGTATAAATAATCTAATTATTAGTGGAAAATACAAAAAAAAGTTATTTTTATTTGTCATAATTACCAAAAAGGTATATAATTTTGGTCAAAATCACTAAAAAACAGGGTTGTGATGAAAAGAACACGGACAATATCCAGACTGACAGTATGTTGGTCTGTGTTTAATGGGTCTCAGTGTCTCTGCATCGAGTGCTGGAGTTGTAGGAGAAAAATGCGCTATCACACGTTACAGATTGCTAAAGAGA
>Ga0255766_10001840_pt1 | contig 19157 bp, 16 predicted proteins | sample 071ome_23_FD_179966 | JGI IMG/M metagenome (GOLD analysis project Ga0255766, IMG submission 179966) | Coastal salt marsh microbial communities from the Groves Creek Marsh, Skidaway Island, Georgia - 071403BT metaG (version 2) | ecosystem: Environmental > Aquatic > Marine > Intertidal zone >... | reverse complement strand
CATCGATAAAAAAACGAAGAGTGGAAATTTGTATTAGGTGTTCAGTTTGTGAGCAGAAAGACGAGCAGAAAGAGCAGATGGACGACTTCAATCTGACAAAGCATGTGCACAACACTGAACATGTAAACACTGAACTCATAGACGACAACGACCCGAGCAGTAGCAGCGACTAGAATTTTTTTGTATCTGTTTTACATATACAGATTCAAGAATCTAAATGAAAAAACGAAGAGTGTAAATTGGTGTTAGGTGTTCAGTTTCTTTTTGCTCTTTCGCAAAATTAATATTTTGGAGGACTCCTAATCCTTATTATGCTTGCAGATTACACACAGTAAAACTATTCCCACGAGAGTTGATTCGCTACCAAAACAATGGAGGTGATCGAGACGATGACGAGAACGGAGACGAGTGCCGAAGGTCCGAAGATATCGTCGTATCTTGCAGACGGTTCTCGCTTTACGATGCGATTCGCTCGTACTAGGTACGTGAAAAGTGCGTAAATCATGAATAAAATGGCAACGGGTGCGAGTGCGAGACCGCACGTATCCGATGCTGTGATCTTCCGCTTTTGTCTTGCATTTCCTTCCGTGATGACGTGAGTATTTTGGCCGCGAAAGAGATTTATCGTTTCTGAGGGCGAGCCAGCTTCAAACGAGAGTAAACCGAGCGATAAGAACAAAAGCAACGTCGACATTGAAAGCCACTGCAGCAACGTTCGTTCGTTCGCAAAAAACGTTTTCGGTTCGATTTTTATCGGTGTGTATCTTTTACTTCTTTGACTTTCGATATCCTCGTTTTCGCGATTTCTCGCGGAGCTTCTGGCGTAATTACGAAATCGTAGTAGCGACATCGCAGATGCAAGGACGTGCGCTAAATCGCGATTTCCATTACCCGATCTGGTCTCGTGAGAGTTTGTGGACGTTATTTGTATCGATGTCGTCGTTTGCGTTGTAGATTTTGGCGTCGAATTTTCCATCGTATTCTTTTTCGCGGGGCAAGAAGTGATGCCGAAATTATTTTCAGCCGCGAAGTCCCACCAATGCGGGAAACGCGAAATTTGAGCGCCGCGAATAACGCAAGTGCCGTGAAGAAACTTCGAAAACTTCCACACCTCCGTCGCGTTGATTTCGCGCAAAATATCTTCAATCCACTGCGGAGTTTCTTCGACTTGAAGCTTGACCTCGAGGACCGCAAACGGAAATTTAGCGCTCGCTTGATCGTTGCCTTCTTCAATCCATAGTTTCGTGTTGGAAATTTCGTCGAACCACTTTAAATTCGTATCGAGCGAAATACGAACTTCATTGTTATCCGAGTGTTGAAACGCAGTCCTTCGATACGAAGTACGGATAGCTGGCGATAGCGATTTGCCTTTAAATTCATCTTCAAAAACATCGCGCGCGAGTACGCTTTGTCGATCGTTACTGTGGAGTAAAAACTCCTTGCCGTTCCGAGCGTTTTCGTAGAACTTTAGCGCTTGGTCGCGCGGAAGCGAGAAGCGCTCTTTGACGGAGTTATCGAGCGACCAAGATTCATGATGCGTCTTGCGTTCGAAAAACACGATGTCGTTTTCGTTGCTTTTCTTTTGAGAGAATACTTTGCTTCCATACCAGCGACACCTCACGAGCCTGGCGCCTTGTAATCGATTAAGTCTCTCGTTGTAAACGCGCAAGTCTTTGCTATCAAAATACACCGAGGTAATTTTTTTCGCATCGTGGTCGATGAAACTTCGACCATCGTCGTCGTTATCCTCGTCGCTTGCCGAGTCTTTGCTGGTGAAATTCAGAATAGGAAGGTACTTGATAATCGCAAGCTGCAAAGAAATAACTTTATCGAGTTGTACCCAATACTTTGTCGTCTTTCGTTCAAACGTGCTTGGTGGCTTCCAAATATTTTCTTTTACAGAGTCTACGTGCAAACCATCTCGAATAATTACGTGACATTCGCTCACGAGAGACAATATCGACTCGAATTTCAGCGCGCACGCTCTCATAATATCTTCGACGATTTCTTTCGTTGTGTCGGCGAATCCGAGCGCTGTCAAAAAATATTCATCGAGTCTCAAAATCTCTCCCTCTGCCTTCGATAGCGCCGCGCGAAACTTATGAGATAAATCCCCCTGATCGTTCGTGAAAGCGGTGGTCCGCATGCACTCAAGCAACTCGTTTTCTAGTGCATCGATTTGATGCACTAAAAACGCGCGAACGGTTTTGAAGTTATCTAACTCTTTTTCAACGAGGTTCTCTCTCGGACTTCTTTCCTCACCTACGGACGCTTTTTGTTCCAATGCGTTGAACGATAGGCGCGGGTAGTGCGATGGAAAGCGATGAAATGCGTCCACGCTACGTCGATGCACGCTGTTCCGAGGTGAACAGTGCATGATTCACTTCCCCCGATGTACGCGCGCGCGCGGATAAAATAGTGACTTGTGGGGTAAGTTATTTCGACACAAATATTTTTTTAATTCAACTTTAACTGAAAGTCCGTAACTCCCCTAGACAACTCTACGAGTAAAGCAGTTTACATAAAAATCTAGATCGTGACGTCGGAACTTGTACTGTCTACTACCACTTTTTCCTCATCATCAATAGTTTCAGGCGCCGGAGGAGAAGGCTGCTCGTTCAAAAGAATAGCATCCTCGCCCGTAAATATCCCATTCACTAAATCTATTTCCGCGACGTATATACCGCCGCCATTGGGCTTGCGCGCCGTTCTCTCTTGAATCTCTTTCCAATCTCTCCTAGTCATAATTGAATACGCGACGTACAGTTTACACTCGTCCTCTACCATAGTCGGGTACGCGTACATAGAATTCTCGCTACCTTTTTCTACGATAGCTGCTAAATGCCAGCTCTCCCCGTCGTCTTCTGATATCGCGACGTACAAATTCGCTCGATACTTTCTATCGTGGTTATACGCTAAAGCTAATCTCCCGTCTGCTAACCTTAACAAATGAATCTTTGAATTTGGATTCGGTAAGCCGGTCGAGGAGGCTTTCGTCCACGTTTTACCACCATCATCACTTAAACTTTTATATATTTCACCCACTGATGTCCTAAATAAATGCAAAACGCTCGAGTTTGATAATTCTGCCATCGTTCCTTCAATCAACCACGTTTCCGAATCCGTTAGCGACGTCTCCGAAGGTTTCCACGTTCTGCCGTTGTCTATTGAAATAAGCGCGCCCGCGGACGGAGTCGCATCTGGACTTGGACATCCTTCGCGTTTTGTTGACATTCTCGGCACTTCTTCCCAGTACGGTAAAATGAGAGTACCTTTATGCTCTCCTCGGCTAATCTGTATCGCCGGGTTCGCAATAACTTTTGGAATCCCGGTGTTGTGTGATTGCGTCAAAAGCTCGACACGCTTTGACCAACGAAAACCATCGCGCGTGGTTGCAAATCGAATATCGCCACCGGGTGCCCATCTCGGAATATCCGCGCCATCGATGGCAGCAACACCACCACCGGGTTTCATGCACGTAGAAGACTCTGCGAAAAAAAGCGTCAACGTCTCACCGTGTAGGCGCAAAACCGGCGCCCAAGGAATTGCGCCGCGTTGTTTCCCGATCGGCATGCGAATCGCTTTGGTCCAAGTCTTTGCATCGTCCGAATATGCGCACATGAAATGTTGATCTGGCTCTCCTTCTTTAACTTTCGCGGCTTGCCAAACCATGATCCAATTCCACAAGGCGCGAGCCGGGAGCCTTGAAATCATCGCCATGTGCGAATAATCAATCCCCTCTCCAGTTTCCTTTGATGATGATGATGTCGACGTCGTAACATTTGAATCGGTTTGTTCTTCTTTCGAATCATCCATAGGACGTCCTGGATTGACGTAAACTTCGTATCTCTGCAATGAAGAAAATGCAGCACTATCTTCGACTTCCTTCTCCTCGCTATTTTCACTAAAGCAAGTTTGTACCATTTTTACACCGACACCGTCCTCTATTCGCTCGAAGGATGCAGGAGCGTTCGAATACAACGCCTGGCCGAGAGATAATAACGCTTCTTTTGCACCGGCAATCTTCGCATCCGCATTTGCACTCGATTTTGTCGTTTTCATTTCATCTTCCAAACCTCTCACGCGCTCGGCTAAGACATGTTTGTCGGCACTGAATGCGTCGATTTCTTCTTTGCACTTCGTGCTCTCTTCGTCCCTCTCGTGTTGCACGGCGTTTAATCTGCGCTCTAGATCGTTCGCGTTCGCTCTCATTTTTTCTATTTCTTGTTCTCTCTTTGCTTTCATTTGACTAGACTCTTCTTCCGTCTTCTCTAACGTCGAACGCGCAACACCTAACTTTTCTTCGCAACGCCTCTGTTGAACATCGAGTCTCTGGTGCAACTCGTCCAAGCCAACCTGCGCATCCTTCCAGAGATAGAATAACGTGAACGTCAATCCAATAGTCACGAAGACGAGAAGGTTTCTGAATACGGACGACATGCTTCTCGGCCTTTCTTTTGGTCTAAAATAATGCTACAATACTTACTATTTCACGCGTAGAGAACTAAAGAATGAGGTGAAAAGAAGAGTCTCTCGTAAGTGAGTACGTACGAGGAGAACAGGCGGGACAACAAGTTTTGGATATTTCGTCGCGTCTTCTTCAGAAGTTTTTCTCTCAACTGAAGGTAGATATCACACGTTCTCGCGCGCTTGCAGATGACTCAAATCGTCACTTCGCGTATTAAAACTCATACGTTCGCGCAGTATGCCGTCACCAATGCGCTTAAAGAACGTCGTCACCGAACGATGACTGCTTCGCTGTCCTCGTCTTCGTCATCAACATCGTCATCGGCAGATGAAAAAACGGGAGCGAAAGCAACAGCTTCATCGGCGTTTACTCGAAGAGATTTAGCCACTTCCTCGATAATGATGATTGCCGCAACTTCGACCGTGTTTACTCGCCGATTCGCTTTCGCGGAAGAGGACGATGGCGACATGTCCCAAGAGGAATTGGACGCGTATGTTAAAGCAGTCACAGAGAAAAATAGCGGCGAAATTACCTACGTTGATGTAGATGCGGAAGTTGAGGATGCGAGTTTATCGAGTACATTCAAAATGTCATCGTTATGGAAACTAGGAAGCAAATCAAAAAAGGCGAGTGGAAGTGAGGATACCTCGAATTATCCAGATGCGACTTTCGATGGTCTCTTGGATCCCGTAAACGGGAACGTCGCTTCTCGTGTCTTTTTCACAAAGACTGAGAACGTTGACGTTGATTCGGTAGAGGGATTAGGAAAGCCCGAGAATGTGCAAGTGTATAGGCAGTTATATTTGGAGAAAGTAAATGATACGTTCAAGCGATCTGATATGCTTGGTGCGTCTACGAGAACCGATGCAAATGGGATTAAATATTACGATTACGAGCTGGTCGCCTCGCCTCCGCCAAAGTCCTGCCCGAGTGCGGTTGGATGTTTATATCCAGAGCATATCTATCTAATTTCGTCGTGCGTAAAAGACAAAAAAATGTTTGTGATGGTTATTGATGCGACGCCAGAGCTATGGCGTCAAAGTGGTGCGTCGTTAAAAAAACTTCGTTCGAGTTTCAACGTCGCGGCGAAGCAATCGGAGACAAACCCTTCGTCTCTTTCAGAAGCATAGATAGAAGACACTACAGCATATGAATTTAAGTAATGCGATTACATAAACTCAAAGAGTGCTCGCGCTACATTTCCTAAGTAACTCTTCATTTTGGTACAACTTGTGTGCTAATTTCTAAGCGCTACTGCTATTCAACATTCGCTGCTCGACTAACTTTTTTGCCCGCTCGGCCAGCTCGTTCTTCCTTTTCGTTTCTGAATCATCCGCTTTGTCCGAACCATCATCACCTCTTGTCGATGGTGGTGTAGTCGTTGAGTTTGCATCTGAGGCCGGCGCTGTTGTTGATGTCATCGTCGTCGCGTTCTTCCGTAAATTCAAAATCTTTGAAAGCACATTGCTCGATTTCGTACTGCTATTAGATGAACTCTCTCTCGCCAAAGCAGCCTCCTCGCGAGCCCGAGCGTTGCAAAATACGTAATACAAAGGCGTCGATATAAACTTCAAAACTACATATCTAACACCAGGAGGGAACAACATATGAAACGCAAACAACGGAGAACTGTCGCCATACCCTTCTCTACCTTTAATCTGTTGAAAAAAACGCAAATAGGTCCACGCCATGGTCGCCCCGATGATATCGAAAAGCCAAATGCCGAAGCTGTGATGTTCGGCTCCTCGAAAAATGCACCATCCAAGCGTGCACGAGACGTACATGAGGATTAAGTGCTTGTTCCTTACGGATTGTGGTGGATGTGCAAACGAAGGTATCCATTTTGGCAAATTAAACGCCACGCACTCGTCCGGACTAAGTTGAAGTAACGCGATGAGTAAAGCGGCGATGACGCCGTGAAATCCGCTTATTTTCGCAAAGAGAAAGTATTGGTCTCTCGTGACGACGTACAGTACAAACATGATAACAAAAGTCGTCGCTCCAATACATGCATTGGTAACGACGATGAACTTACAAAATTCGACCGGATCCCAACTTGCTTCGACAAATTTCCCGATGAATATCAACATGAAACAGGAAAAGAGCAAATTTAACGGGTTCGTTTCGAAATAGCCAGCGGAGAAGACGTTCCAAAAGTGTGTCGGTATGGTTTTATCGGGGATCAACGCGAGAAAATCTTGCGAATTCGGAACGAACCAATACACCAGATGGTTAAAGACCAAAACTCCAACGAAGAACTTTTGCGTAAACGACGACGTTTTCAACGTTTGCATCAGCTCAACGGGTATGTTCTTTTCCACGTCGGAGAGGAAATCGTCCTCTTCCGTTGTCGATAATAAAACCGACTTTTCAGAATTCGCGGTTTGTTCGATGTCATCATTACCCACGCGGCCTCCACTCTCCATGATGTTCACAGTGTTCGCGCGTGTACTTTTCTCTCTCTTTCTCTCTCTCTCTCTCTCTTCTCAACTCGTACTAAAAAAGAAGACGGGAATGAAGAAATTGCGAGCAGTAACGCAAAACGCGAAAGACCGAAAAAATTCGAAAAAAAACGAAATTTTTCACCGGGCCCCCTGCAAAAAAAATACGCGACGACATGGAGGACGATGAAAGAGTTCACGAAGAAGGTAAAGAGGAGGAAGAAGAAGAACTGATGAGCGCATCGTGCTCTTCTTCTGATGAGATTCAGCGCAAAAAGGAACCATCGTCAAGGAAGCAGTCAACAAACTCCAAGACAACGACGACGACGACGACGACGACGACGACGGGTCTTCCTGCCGTTTTCGAAGAGGAAGAAGATGATGATGATGATGATGAAATACAGAGCAAAGATTTCAACCAAGGATCGAAAGTTAAGAGCGCATCGACATCGTCGCACGTTCTAGAAGAAGAGTTGCGTCGAGCGAGGAGAGAGATATCTGATTTGACACGCGCGAACGAAACGATTGAAAACGAAAACTCAGAGTTGATGATATTTTTAGAAAATTTCGAAAAAGAGATGGAGAACGAGAGGAAAAAGGTTTCGCAGGCGAAGGAGGAGATTAAGCAACTCACGAACGCGCTAGAAAGCTCGAAAGAGAGCATTCAGATACTCTCATCCGATCGCGAACAATTATCGGATCAGTTAGAACAAGTATCAAAGAAGTTACGCGTCGCGAATCGTCACGTGTCGATATCGAAAGAAAAAGAAGCGACGCTCTCCAGCCGACACGAAGAGGTGAGGAAACTTGCCAACAGAATAGATGCCCTTCTTACGGATGGGTACGTAGCCGTCGCGCACGATAACACGAATACTATTAGCAAGAAAACGAAAAAGACCACGGCGAGTAATATCATTAAAAATGGTATCGTCACGATTCATTCCAGCACGAAAACTCTGCACAACAAAAATGATGATATTTGCGCGAGCAGTTACGCCACCATGTATTCTCTATCGAAGTAGCGTTTACATACGAGCTTGCGTACCAAAATTAATCTCACATGATGTGGATGTGCGTGTGTGTTCAAATACGACGTGTGACATGATGATCACTATAATTTTAAGAACATTTCTTTTCAAACTACCATGGAATTTGTAATCCATCCTCGCAGTTGATGAACAAACCATTATACTTATCCACGTCCATGAGAGAAATTTCGTGCATCACCCGTTTCGCTCCAACTGAAGCGTCCACGGCACCTTCGATTTCCCAAATTTTCTCGTACTTTTTCGTCATTCCGGTTTTGTTAAAACCTGGATGCAGTATTTGCACGGCAATTTTCTCTTTCTTCAACTCTTGAGCGAGCAGTTTACCCCCCATGTTCGCCGCAGCTTTGGACATGTGATGCCCGTAGTCGTGGCCATCTGGATTTTGGACTTCGCGCCAAGAAATTGACCCGCCTTGCGAAGTGATCATGGCAATCTTACACGTTCCGTCCGTTTTCAACAGCTTCATGTCTCTCAAAACCTTGACGACTCGCAACGGCCCAACCGCGCAAATGTCGATCATTTTCATCTCCTCTTCAAAGTTCATCGAATCCAAAGTTTCCAATGGTTCGTAAAAATATCCCGCGTTATTGATTACGATATCCACTGGTTCGGTGATTTGTTTAAATGCGTTCGCGATGGATTTTTCGTCCGTGATTTCGCAATTTTCTATTACTTGCGTGTCCGATAACGCGGAGAGTTCATCGGACGTCTTCCTGCACGTACCGAGAATAAAAGCGCCTTTATCGTTGAGCTCCTTTGCCAACGCTAATCCGATGCCTCGGTTAGCACCGGTGACCAAAACGCGCTTCCCTTTCAAAAAAGAACCATCGTAAACGGCGTCGATGTCGAGCATTCGGGTGTTATTTTCTTTTTTCCCATTGGCAAATCGCAACGGTTGATCCGCGATGGTATATTTACTTGCATCCGCCGCAACAGTCATGCTCGATGTGGAAAGTTTACTTTCTCTTCCGTTACTTTTACTGACGATGATTTTATCCGTGCTTACCAATCCAGAACTGAACAGAGTTTTCTTGGAAGAATATAAGAACGCCGCTTTGCTCGAAGATGATGACGACGACGAACAAGACGAAGACGAAAAAGAAGTTCGCGAGAGTTGTGCGGCGCGAGTGAAGGAGTTCAACGGGGAAGCAAGCATTTCCTCGAAAAGGTGAAGAGGAAGAAGAAGCTGAGTTTTTTTATGCGGAGTGATTCGCTGGTGTCGTCACTTTTCTCGAAAATAAAAAACTCGTTAGTCGTAACAACCGAGAACAACAACAACAACAACAACAACAACAACAACAACAACAACAACGACCAGTGGTGGGAGAGCACGGAGAATATTAGTAGTAGCACGCGAGGAGTAAAGAGCAGAACGAAAAGAGAGAGGATGACAAAGCCTCCTCTCTTAGCTGTTCTCCTCCTCTTTATATTCTCGGCGTTAGTTGTCGAACGCGTTGAAAGTGGATTTCACGTAGAGCGCGCTTCCTTTACGGTTTCTTTGCCGAGTAAATTAAAAGGAAAGTACGACATGGCCATCGCGAATTTTGGCGTTCCTTTGTACGGAGCAACCTTGGTAGGATCGTTCAAATATCCAAAAAGCGACCAAGACGGGTGCGCAGAGTTCGACGCGAACGCATTCAACACAAACAGCTCATACGGAGCAAACATCATGCTATTGAACCGAGGAGAGTGCCCGTTCACGACCAAGGCATATTTTGCACAAAAAGCGGGCGCTGAAGCAGTGATTATTGTCGATAACATCGCGGAGGATTTGATTACTATGGATGCGGCGGATGATGCGGAGTCGCAAGAGTACGTGAAGAACATATCGGTTCCGGTTGCGCTGATAACCGAAAGCGTGGGTGAAAAGTTTGAGGAAGAACTCTCAGCAGGCAACGCGGTCATCGCTACGCTCAATTGGACTGACGTGTTACCACATCCTGATTCAAGAGTTGAGTACGAAATATGGACGGAGTTGACGGATTCGTGCGGCGCGAAATGCGACGCGCAGGTTGGGTTTCTCAACGACTGGGCACCGATTGCGAAGGAGCTGGAAACGAAGAATTACACACAGTTCACGCCTCACTATCTCACGTGGTCGTGTCCAGAAGGGTACGAAGATTCCGACGTATGTCTTTCGGAATGCATAAATCATGGCAGATATTGCATTCCTGATCCGGACGACGACTTGTATAGCGGATATTCCGGATCGGATGTTGTCGTATCAAACTTACGGGCGCTCTGCGCGTTTAAAGCTGCGAATGACTCGCACGTCCCAACAAAGTGGTGGGACTACATCACCGAATTTCAATCGTCGTGCACAATGGTCAGTGGATTGTTCAATGCGTACGATTGCGCCGAAAATGCAATGAAGCTTGCGGGCTTGGATATTTCTTCGTGGAAAAATTGTATAGGTGATATCGACGCGAATTCTGAAAATTCCATGATGGAGGAACAAATTATAGCGCAATCGCCTCCCAGTGAGTCCACTCGATCTTCGGTGCGAATATTACCAACAGTGGTCATAAATGACGTGCAATATCGAGGTAAATTGGCGCGCGGAGAAGTGTTGAAGGCGATCTGCGCGGGATTCCCCAATGATCTCAAACCAGAGATGTGTAGCGACAGCGGTCTGATAAACGATAAGTGCGCACAGGGAGCTGATGGATGGAATACGTGTTTGAGCGATCCGAACAAGAGCGGCGAGACTACATGCTCGACGACGAGTGCGTTTCCATACTATGAGTGTGTCTGTCCGAAAGGTTTGCACTCTGAGTTTTCAGATTCTTTAAACGCGTGGAGTTGCGTGTCCGTACAGCAAAGCGCCCGAAGCGTCGGAAAAACGTCGACGGTTTTAGCCAGCGTTTTCTTTTCCTTGTTAGTGTTAGTCATTTGTTTGTTCTTATTCTACCGTTGGAAAATGAAGCAAGTCATGGACCAGGAGATTCGGGGAATTCTCAGTCAGTATATGCCTTTGGATGATGACGATATGGAAGATGAGGACGACACGACGCGTTTGAATGCACGGAACGATAGCAGCAGCGCCGGTTTGGGACGCAGCGGATCTCCAGCAGCCATGTTTGGAGTTGAGAATGGTAGAGATGGCGGATTGAACACCAACAGAGAGTTTGATCACTTGTAATTTTAATACTGCACATACATACACACATATTGCTACGCTTAACTCAACTATTCGGCGCAAGTAACATATTCCTTTCATTCGCGACGGATATTTGCGCGTCACGAGTTTATTACGGCAATTTCCAACACTTTGCCTGCTGCAAAGATCCGTCGTCGCGTTCGCTCGTGGCATCTCCTCCCGCGCCCTTTCTGCTTTTACACGTCAGATAACACGGTGTTGAGAAAATCTCCTCGTCTGATAATTTTTCCCCGAAAGTCAACACGCAGCTTCCATCGGTATGATTGGGATGAAGATGTGCATCTACACCGAAGGCCTCTTTAAAGAAGTTTTCCGTTGGTACTTTGCAAAAGTTCGTACACGATCCGACGCATCCTGATTGTTCTAAATATCTACATTTTTTTAACTTCACGGCGGCGAGCACGCCATCGGATTCTCTCGGAACTCTCTCGGACGGCCCGACGAGCCACCCGAAGAACTGTACCGTGATAAAACTATTCATTTCGTCTACCCAATTCGAAGGTTTTATCAGTTTCTTGAACAATATCCTGATGACCTCCGGGATTAATTCTAACAAGGTTGCAGTCACAACTGCTCTCTGCGCGTCCGTTCCCTTAAATACCACGCCGACTTCGTTTGCTAAATAGACCAGTCGTTCGTATGAAAATATGGAAAACTTCTTCGCTTCTGAAGATAAAACACCATCGGTTGATTCCATGATTTTCCCGGCTAACTTTGCGTTGAATAAAGCGATGGCAAACTTGTCGTACACGCTATCGCTGTAACTCGTCTCGTTAGAGGCATACGATGCGATAGATTTTCCAAATATGCCGTATTCGTAGCTATCTTCTTCTTCTTCTTCTTCTTCGTTTTTTCCACTTGCTGTTCTGTTACTCATCGCAACAGCGTCGACTTCGTCACTGTCGTCGTCGTCGTCGCCCCGAACTGCACGCGTTTTCGTGAGATTTACGCGACGATGTGCTCGTCGTCTGCGTAAATGACGCCGCGAGTTGCGAAGGATGTTTTGCTTTGATGCCGCTGTTGTGCTCGTGCTACTCGCAACAACAACACTCATCGTTCTTTTTTGGGCTTGTGTGGGCGTTGTGGAAAAGAAATAAAGAAAACTAACTCAACACACTCAAAAATCATTCGCGGTGCTGCGCGGTGCCGGAGTGTACGAATAAGAAAGACTAGTAATGTGGTATCTACGCGTATACATCAACTATTTTCACATGATAGTGCAACAACACGCGGGTTTGTCTATGTCACTGCTCCTATGCCGCCCTCCTGCATCCCCTCCTCGAAAATCCAAACTATCTAAATCGCTCTGTTCGTATTGACTGACCTCGTACTCGACTACTTCTTCTATTCTCGACTCGTTCGCCCAAGTCACGCTTTTCGAGCGAAAATTCTCCTCTCCTTTCTTAGCGTCTGGCGAACTGGACGGCGATGGCTTCTTCGCTGCTGGCATAGTTTCCGCGACTCTCTCTCTCTCTCTCACTTTCTATGTATTATATATGTATATGATGTGCTCTCTCTTCCTCGCGCTTTCTTTCTTTTCTCCGTGTTGTTGAGATGGCTCACACAAAATATCAAAAGAAATTATGTTCTCTGTGATGCTCTTTAAACGTCCAGTTTTTGATTGGTTAACTTAGCCGGGCGGTTTACCTTTTAGTTGCACGAGAAGAAGCGGCGGTCACTGTCACGACTATCGATCAGAGGGAAACGTAAAGACTGATGCTGGCGTATACAGAATTATATATCCGCGTGTTTTTGTGTGCGTCCACGCGTATCGTTTTTGTGATGATGGTCGGGAGCAGCGAAAAGCAAAAGGCAGAAAGGGGGAGCCCGCGACGCAAAAAAATCAGCAGTCATCGAAGGGGTCGCACAACCTGGACACACAACACCCAAAATTTTCCAAGAGCGCGGGCAAAAAAAAACATTTCCGCTTCACAGTTTTCTTTTGTGTGTTGTGTGCGCATAAAATATACACGCACATAATACGCACAGGACGACGAAGATACGAAACAACAACGATGAAACGAAGTGTTGGACTTTTCTTTTTCGCGTTGACGCTCGTCGTCTTTCTCCTGAGCTGCGGCGTCTCCGTCACCGATGGCGCACGAATGCTGAAACAAAATTACGAGAGCGAGGACGGAGATTTTGAGAGGATCGAGAATAACGCGATACGGAGAAGAACCACTAAGAATGAAGAGGAAGACGAAGCCGCTATCGAAGCCGCTACTCGAGAAGAAGAAGAAGAAGAAGAAGAAGAAGAGATTGAGAACACTCAGTTGAATGAAGAAGAAGAGAGTGAACTCGAGCAAGTCAAAGAAGAAGTAGTCAAGGAAGCTTCGGAAATGTCCTCCTCGTCCTCCTCTGAAAATGCTGATGAAATCACGGATTCGTCATCGCAACAAGACGAAGGAGGCGACGAGAAGCTTTCCGCCGGGGAAAAAATATTGGAAAAAATGGAAAGAACGGCGTCAAATTTTTGGGAAAGCATGACCGGGCAACCGGAAGGGAAGGAGAAGGATTTGATTGATAAAATCGTCGAAACGCACTCGCTCGAAAGCGCGCCTTTGGATGGGTTTCTCATGGACGATGCGGATTCAGAGTGCGGACCTTCCGGTCCTTTCGCGTTAATGACGATTTGGAACACCGTGGATAAGTTTAGACGAGAGAAGCTCATCGATTTCTTCGCACAACACGACGACGACGTTTCGACGAGTGATCCAACTTGGAGCACAGTCGCGGTAAAATCGCTCAAGCTTTCGGGTGTTTTCTCCACTCGATTCGCCGGTGAAGGCGAATCGAAACGCGAGTGCATCGCCAACTTCCTCACCAATAACAAAATGCGACAACTCGAAGACGTGAACAGGGCCAAAGGAATTGAGACCTCTCGTCCGCACCAAACCGAACGACAGCGCGATTTAGCGAAAGGCAAAGAGGCGAGACTCTTACGAAACTTCGTCCTGACAAAGATTCTTCCGTCTGCGCAGATTCTCGAGGCCAGAGGTACTAACGATGAAGCAACTGTTCTCGTTCTCGCACTAAATTGCAAAGTTGAAAAAAGACGCGCACTTTTGTTCGCGCTGTTCGATGCTGTGATTTCTACGCTTAAGTTGAATGCCAACGAAGTCGCTTTGAGCTTGGGAAGACGTCACGTAACGCAGGACATGTATGAACTCATCAACCAAACACCTGGGCAACTGCTTGGAGAAGAAGGAGGTGATAAATTTATCTACAAACGCGGTGACGACCCAATCATAGTCAAAGCAGGCATCTGTCCAACATTGGTTGGAATACATGACGCTGACGAGGGCGACGAAGGATTTGGGGATGAAAGAGAGCAGTTGCAGCGAGCGCACGACGAAAGGGATCACTTGGAACGCGCGCACGCGCGCGCTCGCGATCATTTCTCGCCGCATCGCTCTGAAAATCATCACGACCCTACCAATCCACACCATCAACACACGCACGGCTCACACCATATGGGTTCGCTTCCTGGTATGCAAAGCGTATTTGGCAGTAATTCTATGAATATGCCCGGCGGAAGAGGAGGAAGTTCTAACAATCGAGCAAAGCAACTGGGGATGTCGGCTTTTGGTATCAGCGATCATGCAGCTATGCTTGATCCGAGATCTCGAAGAAACGAAGGGGGAACGCAACCAAAATCCAATTATGTGCCAACTTTAGAAGATCCTCTTCAAGGGTACTTGAATAGTCATCCAGCTCCTCGAAGACATCGAGCGAGAGGAGCGGGGACAAGTGAAACGTTGTGAAAAGAAGATGATTTTGAAAAGGGAGATGTGTTCGCGTATTAATTCTGGAGCGTTTTTGTATGGCGTAGTACTACGTGTTATTCATTGGTAATCATAAAACTAAAACTTGTTATTCTTGCGCGCTTGTTCGTTCTCCTCTTTTCGCTTTTGAATCTCACGCGCTGCTGGTAAGGCGCCGCACGGCGTTCCTTTTTTCGCGATGTTGAAAGCGCATTTGAACGCATGCACTACCGATCCGTCTGCTATTCCTTCTGCTAACAAAGCCTGTTGTACTAAGGAAACCGCATCGTTAGCAATTGAATCCTCCACCTCACCGAGAGAGGCGTACACGACGTGCGTAAACGGCGTTGCATCACCCTCAGCTTGGGAAGCTTCGTCGTTTTCAACCAACGTGCCGAGTGCCATTTTAACTTCATGTAACACAGCGAGCTGGAAGTTTTCTTTCAACTGTTTCTCCACGTTTCCAATCCCGAACGTTTCTACCCAATTTTCAGCGTCTAACGCGTTATCGCATTTAAGAGCCACCACTATGGCTGCGCTTTTATCGTTTAAACCTATTTTAGTTAATTTTGTTTCTTCGTCTACGGATTCCTTCGCCCGCTTTGCAAACGTGCCTTCCACGGCGGCGTCGTTTTTTGGGTACACGTCGACTTCGCTCGAGCTCAGCATGGCGTATTTTTGTGGCGATGGATGTGCAATATCAGCGCTATCAAAAAGGTCTTTAAATCTGCTGAATACTTCCTCCGGAGGTGAATCGAATAAGGTGTAATTCATGTACTGATGTGGAGGTAAATTCTTATCGAGCTGCTTGAATTGGTCCGTACCAACTTTCTCGTGAAAGTGCGCGGAAATATAATCCGGATGTGAACGTGCAACTTCGCACACGTGCAACGCAGACTCCAAGAACGAAGGAAAGATGATATTTTCCCCGTTCAATTCTGTTGTTTTGATTTTGAAATACGAATTTCGCGTAAGTCCGAAAAACTTTAAAGTTCCACGCATAAACATGAAGGCGAAGAAGAAGAAGAAGAAGAAGAAGAAGAAGTACAACAGCACGCGAACAACAAACAACGACAACAGCAACAATAAACTTTTATCCACTTCGCTTTAAACTTTTGAAGCAAACGACTACCGCGCGTCACGCTCTTAGCAGAGAAGCAAAGATACAGGAAAAGAGTAAAACGCACCTGAATAAATAGTAAACATAGAAGTTCCATCAAACACTAGCGACGAAGACGACGATTCTGTCCCAGAGGAGCATCTCGTCACGCTCACGCTTCTTTTTTTTTCGCTCGCGAAAGGAGTCGCATTTCTTTGTCGCGCGCTGGTGATATTATTCGTCTTCTTCTCGAACGTCTTCGACGATGTCGTCGACGTCATCGATGTCGATGTTTTCGCCATCATCGTCATCATCATCGTCATCCTTCTTTGTGCGCACGTTTTAATTTGTAGTTGACGTAAGTTTGGAGCGGCGACGAGAACTTGCTAAATCTGTGCAGCTAGCTCTTCTGCAAGCAGCAACGAAGGCCAAGAAAACGCGAGTATCAGAGGATGGTTGTCACCCAGGTTGTTACGTTTTTTGCGGAAAAAAATCGTACCCGTCATCTTTTTTTTTTGCGTGAGATTTGCTCTCCTGCGCTGTCAGCTGCTCGTGGTCGCGATCCCAAAAGAGGTGAATTTTCAAAACGCGCTTTTTCCGAGGAAACGTCAGAAACATAGATCCAGGGCGGAGCAATCGAATACGTGTTGGCAACAATAACAATGTCTGCGCTCACCGCATCTTCTCTATTCGCGTCGTCTTCGTCGTCCAGTCTTCGCGCGTCGAAGACGACGAGTAGTAATAAAAAGAACTCCTCTTCAGCAAGAAAAAACAACGTCGTTTGTCACTCGCAAAAACAACAAAACAATGTTTCGCTCCTCGCGCCGTCTTCTTCGAAGAACGAATGCATTCAGCAGATCGCGGCCAAGTCGAAAGCACCACCGCCACCGCCGGCCGCGACTGGACCGACGCCGACGCAAATTGCTGCCGGCGTTTTCGCCGCTGCGGCTATCGGCGTGACTGCCCGCAAAGCGATGAAGAAGAAAGCGAAGAAAATCGTCATCGCCGGCGCTCCAGCCTCTGGGAAAGGGACTCAGTGCGAATTGATCGTTAAGAAGTTTGGAATCACGCACATTTCCGCCGGAGATTTACTCAGAGCTGCCGTTGCGCAAGGCACGGAAGATGGTTTGAAAGCGAAAGAGTTTATGGACAGAGGTGATTTGGTCCCAGACGAAGTTGTCGTGAATATGGTGAAGTCTCGATTGAATGAACCGGATTGCGCCGGTGGCTGGCTTCTCGATGGTTACCCGAGATCTGCGTCCCAAGCCGAGGCGCTGAGCTCGTATGGTATTGAACCAGATTTGTTTTTGCTCCTCGATGTGCCGGACGAAGAGTTGCTCGAACGCGTCGTTGGTAGAAGATTGGACCCGGTGACTGGACAAATTTATCACTTGAAGTTTTTCCCGCCGCCTGATGAGACCGTAGCGAAGCGTCTCACGCAGCGATCAGACGATACGGAAGAAAAGGCACAAAACCGATTGAAAGTGCATCACGCCAACGTCAACGCGGTGCTCTCTAAATACAAGAACATCATGAAAACTATTGACGGTAACCGCCAAAAAACTACCGTATTCAAAGAAATTGAGGGCTTGATTAAATCTATGTAATTATGTTCATTAACATCTATTCTACTATTCTTTACGCGTTCGAATCACGCGTTGTTATCACTCTTTCTTTACGAACGGTGGTGACCAATCTTTCTTCTTTTCAAATAGCTTCTTCGCTTCAATCATAGCCGTGGTTGGCGTTGGCTCGAAATAACACGGCAGAATTTCGTGCGGCATGGCGTAAAACGGCAGAACGCCGTTTAAAGCGCCGGGATTATCGTTTCTATCCGAGCCATGTGCACTGCTATTATTATTGTCACTATTATTGTCGCTACTATTGCGCACGATATTTCGTCTCTTTTTCTCGGATTCTTCTTTATACGACGCGTCGAACTCCCAGCCAACTTTGGGTTCCCACCCTTTCGCTGATTGCATAGCGCGCAACATTTTTTTGTCAAGGCCTGGAGCGATTAAAAAGTTACACTCGAATCGTCTCAAACGAGAAAATTCTCTGAGCGAGCGGCCGCCAGAAAAAGGCAGGCTCTTATCGTTCTTATGATCTCGAAACTGGTCGTTTGAACATATCCACGCGTCCTTGGCTTTCGCTTCAGAGATTATCGTCAGATCGTCGTCACCGCCTTCTTTACGTTCCACGAGCTGGATTCTCCCTTCCTCAACGAGCGCATTTAGCGTTTCGTTCACCCAAATACCGTTCTGCAAATACTTTACGCGTTCTGTGTTCACCGTAGCCAAGCCTCCGCCGTCGCACAAGTTTGGCAACTCTCCAATGACGTACTCTTTCGGAAGATACGCTACCACTTTATGATTCGACCAGTGTTCGTAGTTCAAAGCCTCAATTATTCCAGCACTGAGAGGAAACTGACGACATTTGAACTTCTTCCTCAAGAGAGCGCCGCGTTGCCACGCGATGTTTGCCCCGTCCAGGAATATATTCAGAGACTTGTTCTTCTCTCGCAGCTCCTCGTCGATTATATCAGTCCAGTTGAATATCAACGCTAAATCGAGCGCCCACGGCGTCGGTGGTGACTTGTTCGCATTAATGTTCACCTTTTTATTGCTTCGCATTCTGTTTTTATTATTCGGGTGCGCGAAGAGCTTCGTCTGCATCGGTGTTTTTCTCTTGTGCAAAAGTGCGTTCGTGTCGTGACGGTAGTTGAAACTCATTCTGCTGCCTCGAGGGGCAATGCGCGAAGAGGAGGAGGAGGAGAAGGAAGAAGAAGAAGAAGAAGAGGAAGAGGGAGGAGAGGATAGCAATCTTTCAAAATTAGACGGAGATAGCATTGTCTTATGGTGCTATCTCTTTTCTCTACTTCTTCGCTGTTCTAGAACCTCTGTCGGTCTTTTGAGGCGGCGGCAAGGGAGTTTCAAAGCAACACATACGAGCGTACGAGAAAAAAACGGCACAAGAAAAAGAAAAAAGAACAAGAAAAAAAATGGAGCGCTCCTCCTCGTCGTCTCGCGCGAGAAGACGCGTTCGCTCGCTCTCCGAACATCTCATTCCTTCCTCGCTCGTCTCTTCGGTGCGTTCTTCTTTTGTTTGAAACTCGAGCCAAGAGAAAACCAAGTTTTACGTAAGAGTGTGTTGTTTCAACTACTAACGAACTCTCT
>Ga0255766_10001817_pt1 | contig 19309 bp, 17 predicted proteins | sample 071ome_23_FD_179966 | JGI IMG/M metagenome (GOLD analysis project Ga0255766, IMG submission 179966) | Coastal salt marsh microbial communities from the Groves Creek Marsh, Skidaway Island, Georgia - 071403BT metaG (version 2) | ecosystem: Environmental > Aquatic > Marine > Intertidal zone >... | reverse complement strand
AAAAATATTTAATTATATTGACAGTTCTGCTGGGATCCCAGCAGGTCCATTCTTATATCTTTATGAATGTATTGGAGGAGTATCAGGAATAACTTCTTACAAAAATTTACTAATATTTGAGATTTTAATTTCACATATTTTGATAATTATTTTATTTCTTATTTTAAGTAAACAAATAAATCCCCTCTCTAATTTATTAATCTTATCTTTTCTGTTCTTAAATCCTTACCTTGTTGTTATTGGAAGAAATCCTGGAGTCACAGCTCATTATGAACTATTTACTGTAATTTTCTTTTATTTCTTTATTTATAGAAATAAAAATAAAAGAAACAGTTTTTATCTTGGGTTTATATCAACATTAACTTTTGCAGCTTATATACCGATATTTGTCACAAACATAAGTATCTTAACTACTGCTTTATTATTAAAAAAATTACAGCACCTCAAGAATTTAATTTATGGATGCTTGTTTGGTCTAATAATTTCATTATTTTCTTTTGTTCCATATTTTATGAATAATACATTAGCTGGGCCTAGGTCTAGATCAGGTTCTTGGGGGTTAAGCTCATTTTGGAGAATTTTGTTAGATCTAAAGTCTGGCAAGTCAATTGTTGGAAAAGTTGGACATGTAGATGACTACGCTTTACTGAATAGTTACTATCCTGAATTTGACTTAATTGTCAATATTAATTATTTCTTAGTTTTGGCAATATTGGTTTTTTCAATGCGAATTTTTATAAAAAATTTATATAAACAAAACATTTCGGACTTTGACGTCCTTTTTGTAGGTTGTTTAGTAACAAGTGGGATTATTTTTACAATATTTGATATTCCACTCTATCCTCACTACCTGCTATCGTTAATTGTTTTTATGTACATTTATACTTTCAGCAATATCAATAAAAAATCTGTTGCCATTTTGTTAATTATTTTTTTTGGATTAACAAATACTTATCTAACTTCAAGTTTCTTAAGTTTTATTGAAATAAATAATGGTGCTCATAGAAGTGATTATGGAAAAGTTTACAATATTTGTGGTTGTTGTGTAGAAGATGTTAGGGAATGTAAAGGCCAATAAGCTAACTATATTTTTTTATAGTTTCAACAACTCTTTCAATTTCTTGGTCTTGCATTTTTGGAAAAATAGGCAATGAAAGAAGTTGAGAAGAGTATGAGTCAGCCAGTTGTATTTTCTTTCCATACTGTTTATGTTCTTTATAAGCTTTTTGTTTATGTATGGGAACTGGATAATGTATGCCAAATTCGACTTTATGAGAATTAAATTCATTTAGTACTTTATTTCTGTTCTTAATTCTTATTACAAACAGATGCCAAACGTGAAAATTTCCTTCTTTAATTTTTGGCAAAACTATGTTTTTATCTTCGTCTAAAGCTTCAATATATTTTTTTGCAACAGCATTTCTTTGTCTGTTCCAAGAAGATAGTTTTTTAACTTTTTCAGATAGTACAACTCCCTGAAGTGGTTGAAGTCTAGAATTAAAACCTTTTTCTTCATGATAATATTTTTTTACACTACCCCAGTTTCTTAGCATTAATATTTTTTCATACAATTTCTTATTATTTGTTGTTACGGCTCCACCGTCTCCCCATGCTCCTAAATTCTTACCAGGATAAAAGCTATATGCTGCTGCTACAGAATAATTGTTAGAAAATGATACATTTGAAGCACCATGAGATTGGGCAGAATCTTCAATTAATTTTAATGAGTTGGCTTTTGCAATCTTGTTGAGTTCTTTCAAATCAGCAAGCTGACCATATAAATTTACAGCGATAATTGCTTTTGTTTTTCTTGTTATTTTCTTCTCAACTTCCTTTGTGTCTATTAAGTAAAATTCATCATTATCAACAAAAACTGGAATGGCTCCACAACGAGTAACTGCTAATGCAGTAGCTATAAATGTGTTTGTAGGTAATATGACTTCATCATTTTTACCAATCTCTAAAGCTCTTAAGATCAATTCAAGAGCATCTGTACCACTGGCACAACTTACTGTATATTTTGATTCAGTAAATTCTGAAAACAAACATTCAAATTCACCAATTTCTTTATTTAAAACAAATCTATTTTCTTGAACTACTTTAGAAAACTGTGCAAAAACTTTTTTGTGAATAGGCTCATGTATTCTTGATAAATCATTAAATGGTACTTTTTTCATTTAATTGTTAATAGCCTTTTCTATGTCTTCCAATAATTTGACAGTTCTTATTGAAATTTTATTATTATTTATTGAATTTACAGCTTCATCTCTTTGTATCAGAGAAATAAAATGTTTTACAACTTTTTGTAGTGGCTCAGAATTCTGAATAAATGGTGCTATTACATCACCAATTGAAAAAGAAAAGAATGAGTTGCTATCAATCTCTGTTGATTCTTTATCATAAATCTGATCAAATTTTTTATCATAAATTTTGATTGGTTCATTGAAGTTTAAATCATCAAAAACAATCATTTTTTTATCACCTACGATTTTGATTTTTCTTGTTTTTTCAGGATGTAACCAGCTTGAGAACATAGTTACAAATAAATTGCTTTCATAATTTAGTGAAACGTTGACCATGTCGAAAGCTTCTGATTCACTTGTATTAAAGCTCGAAGCTTTTATCTCAGTAGGTGCTGAAGATGTCATAGCATTAAGTATTGAGATATCATGTGTTGTTAGATCCCAAAGACAACTCACATCAGTCCTTATTGGACCTAGGTTCGTTCTTTCGAAATTTATATGCAACAATGAACCAATTTCGCCATCTTGAATTTTTTCAATAGCAAAATTGATTGCATCGTTATATAGAAAAGTGTGATCTACTAAAATTACCAAATTATTTTGATCTGCAACTTTAATCAATTCTTCTGCTTCGGTGACTTTAGTTGACAGTGGTTTTTCAACAAGAACATGAATTCCATTATTTAGTAATTTCTTTGCAATTTCATAGTGAGTATTTGTTGGAGTGCAAATTATTGCAGCATCGATTGACAGCTCTTCATTAAGTAATTCATCTATATCATTTAGCTGCCTTACGCCTTTTTCAATTTTTATTTTTAGGTTAGGTTCTACAACTGCAATTAAATTTGTGTTTTCAAGAGAATTTAAAATTCTTAGGTAGTTTTTTCCCCAATATCCAATACCAATAATCGCAAAGTTCATTTCTTCATTATAAATTAGTCTTTTTAAAAAACTACATGATTAAAATTTCTAAGAATAGTAAGGTAACATAAATTATCTAATAATGGAAAAACTAAAGAACTTTATCGAGTACGGACAAAATATATTTATACATAAATCATGTCAATTAGATAGCGATGTGAGAATTGATCCATTTGTTACTATTGGACCAAATGTTGTCATAGGTAAAGGATCTAAGATTAGTTCACATGTTGTAATTGGTACCGAAGCAGAAATGCCCGGGGAGGATGAAAAAAAAGATTTTACTGTATTAATTGGACAGAATGTTGTAATCAGAGAGTTTGTAACAATCCATTCTGGATACACAAGAGACACAATTATTGAAGATGGTGTCTACATAATGAACCATTCACACATCGCTCATGATTGCTGGGTTAAAAAGAATACAACAATTGCTGCCAGTGCAACTTTGGCAGGAACAGTAAAGATTGGTGAAGAGTGTTTTATTGGGATTGAGAGTTCAGTTCATCAAGGAGCGATCATTGGAGACCTAACAATTCTTGGTGCAAATTCATTTGCAAAAGGTGACTTAGGGCCATGTTTAAAGTATGTTGGTAACCCCGCGACTCCAATTTCTATCAATGATTTTGCAATAAAAAAATCTCAGAAAAATAAACTAGATCTGGATTTGTTGATTGAAGATGCAAAGAAAATTCTAGATGGAAAATAAAATATTAATTTTTTGTCCAGTTTTTAATGAAATTCAACATCTACCAAAGTTGCTTGAAAGAATAAATGCATCTGAATACAGAGGTGATTTTTATTTTATTGATAGTGGTTCTACTGATGGCAGTTCAGAATTTATAAAAAATTCAGGGCATCATTATATTTCACTTGAAAAGAATTTAGGTGTTGGTTACTCAATAATTACAGCAATAAAATTTGCTATTGAAAATGAATATGAAATTATTTGTGGAATATCAGGAAACAATAAAATGGACCCTGACGAAATTAACAATGTTGTTAACCCCATTATTAAAGAAGATTTTGACTTTGTTCAAGGCAGTAGATTTTTAAATTATGAATCTAATAGCAACACTCCTATGTTCAGAGTAGTTTCTATTCCTATTCTTTCTAAGGTAGTTTCTTTTTTGTTTAAAACTAAAGTAACAGATGCAACTTGTGGTTTTAGGGCATACAAATTAGAACTTGTTAAAAGAGCAAAGTTTGAAATTGACAAAAAATGGCTATACGGATATTCTTTTGAACCTTATTTTTATACAAATGTATTTCTAGACGATAAAGTATTAAAAAAAGAAGTGCCAGTAAAAATGTCATACCCATCTGACAAAAATGTAAAGTATACAAAAATTAAGCCTATTTTGAATTATCCAGGATTAGTTTTGCCATATTTACTAGGAAAAGTTCTATTTAAAGGATTTAACAGAAATTAATTTATTGAAACCTAAATTGCTGATTGTTAATTTGAATGTTTTACTAAAATTATAAAGTTGTATTTAGGGCGCTTAGCTCAGTCCGGCAGAGCGCTTCCCTTACAAGGAAGAAGTCACAGGTTCAAATCCTGTAGCGCCCACAAGGGTTTTAAGAAAGTAAAGATAGAAATACTATCAAAGGTAATGAAATCAACGCAAAAGAAACTTATAGAGCTGAACTAGGAGCTATTGGAGGAATAGCTGATGCTCGATCACTTGCAAAATTGCTTATGCCGTTAGCTCAAAATAATGAAGAAATTCTATCTAAAGATTCAGTTAAAAATCTGAGTAGATTAAATGTAAAAACACCTATTGACAAGATGCTTCTCTTTCCTACTAATTTTTCAAATGGATTTATGTTGCATATGGATAATCGAAGTACTTTTGAAGGTGAAGGAGGTTCATTTTTAATTGGCCCAAATGCTTTCGGACATGTTGGTTATGGAGGAAGTAGTGCAACATTCGCCGATCCAGACCTAAAAATATCTTTTGGGTATCTAACTAATAAACTGGGTGGTGAATACTTAATTAATAAAAGAGCCCAAAGTCTTATTGATGCAACTTACAGAATTTTATATTAATTTTATGGAATATTAAAAATAAATTGATCTAAGTAATAGGCGTCGTGTGATCCTTTTGATGATGTGTAGTCATAAATTACTTCTTGATTGTTTTTAAAAATTGTTTTTGAAGCATTGTCGTATAAAATTAGTGAATTAAAAATATATTTGTATCCAGACTCCCATACATCAGATTTAAATGCGCTTGAAGAAATTATATTGTTGATGTTTATTTCAAAAATATAATTATTTGAAATTTCTATAAAAATACTTCTTGATTTTGACAATTTTCCTGAAGACCCATAAGGGTTCATTGTAAATTTTAATTCAGCAAATTTTGGAATATTTGTCCCTGATGCTATTCCGGAAAAATCAAATCTAACTTTATCGCCAATCGAAATATTTATATTTCTTGGTCCAGAATTTACAAAATTACCATCAATATCTTTGCTATTCAAAGTAGGTGGACTGTAATTATAAGAATTGTTTATCAGGAATTGTTTATCAAAAATTGGATTATTCCGATCTAACTTTGTAGTTGAATATGTAACAGAGGAACCCTGTGGTCTCCAAGAAAAAATAGTAATTTCTTCAAATGAATATAGCCCATTTGGACAATTGCTTGTTGAAAGTTGATTCATTGATAATTCACTACCCAATGAAACCTGATATCTTATACCTTGTTCTGAACGAATTACAACGTATGCAAAACTACTCTGTATTGACTGCTTTGAAGTATTCTGAATAACTCTGACTGCTGTACCAACAGGATGACTCTGTTTTTGAGTACTAAGATAACCTCTTTCTACAGTGTATGTACTTCCATTTTTTGCAGTAACAAGCATTAATTCTCTACCTATATGAAGGATTTGACCTGCAGATGCTTGGGCATCATTTTTTAGAGTTATAGTATTTACAGAGTCTGATATTGCAGTTGTTGTATTGTCTCTAGAATCGTATAAATTTTTTGTAGTATAAAACAAGTTAATATTGTTTGAACTGTTTAGGTTCAGACCGCGAGAAATATTTTGTTTGTCTTTGAGAAAAAATATTGTGTCAATCTGGTTGTCCGATGATTGAGTTTGACTTAATTCATCTGAGATTAAAATCTCTCTAAGTCCAACAGATTTCACTATTTGGCCAGAATTATTTTCTGCGAAACTAAAAAACCAGTAACCTTGCTCTAGACCATTTTTATCAAATACAGCTGTTGTTAATCCAGATGAAGTCGTAATAGTACTAGGTGCTAATAGTGAGATGTCACTTTCAAAAGGTTTAATGAAATAAAATTTAAAATTTGTATCTCCATTTCCATTTACATTTATAGTAAAAGTATTTGCTGATACATTCACTATTTCTGCTGTTGCAGTTGATTCTGTATACGTAGAGTTTCCGACTGTTGAGTACTGCAATAATCCATTTTGGTACAAATTTATTGAGTTTGTGTCTAAGTTGTTTATATATGGAACCCCGCAAATTGTAGTACTATCCTCTAGTCCTCTAAAAACCGATGTGATTTGGTTTGATGTAAGTAGAACTGAAGGTTGATATCCAAATTCTGATTGACTATTTGAGACATTTTCAGAAGGAATAGTTGTAGTAGTAGTAGTAGTTGTACTAGATGTTGTTGTTGTTGTAGTAGATTCAGAATTAGAAATATTTTCTACGGGTGTTTCTTCACTAGCTACATATTCTGATGCTTGTTCTTCACAACCTGTCCAATTATTCATTGCGTTTCTAGTTGCAGGGCCAGGATCTCCATCAGGTTTTAAACCTGCAAAGCTCTGAAATTCTTTAATTGCTAATAATGTCTGGTTACCTAAATATCCGTCTTCATCACCAGCATTGTATCCGTATCTATTGAGAAAGTTTTGTATGTTTTTAATATTATCAAAATCAATATTTGAATTATCCTCTGGTGTACAAACATAAACAGTAGTTGTCGATGTTGAACTAGTAGTTGATGATGTTGTAGTTGTTTCTTCAACAGCAATATCATCAAGAGAAGTTTCAAGAATAGAATCACTCTCAACATTATTGTTGCCTAACCCACAACTTAAAAAAATTAAAACAAATATTGGAAATGCTAATTTTTTATACATATATTTAGAATTCTAAAACCTAATTAATACTTTTTGTTGAAAAAATAAAAGATTTAGCTATTTAAATTACAATATGCTGATCGCTTCAACTTCGTTCAAAAATTACAAGATAAAAAATTGCTAACAGTGAAACTAAAAGCGCTATTAAGAAATAGCGTGGTATTGCTCGATCGTAGTTAAAAAAATATTTTTCTGAACTTTGTTTAATATAGCCTCCATCTGCATAATTAAGGCATTCGTAATAATTACTAACAGTCACTGTATTTTCTCCAAAAATCATATTTCTATTTTCATATAATTCATCAGGAGGGAATATTAAATAGTCATCCTTTGATATAGGTAGCAAAGACTTGTCATACTTTCCTTCACATATTGATTTACTAATTTCCTCAGACGTACACCAACTGTCGGGATAAGATATAAAGTGTCTAATTGGATCTCCGGCTGAGCAAGGGCTTAAAAGGTGAAGTTTGTTAAAAGTGGTTTCTTCCGCAGCTAATTCTTCTATTGATATACTTTGAAAGATTTGTATAGAAGTTACAAAGTATAAAGCTAAAAAGAAAATTCCAAAATTCCTATAAGATTTTAAAGTTAGTATCTTGACTACAAGATATGCAAAAGATATTGCTAAAAAGAATGAAAAGTAATGTGTTTTTATTGGATCACCTTTTGATGGATTAAAATTTTTAGTTAAGAATGGAAAAACATTAAATATTGTAATCATTAGTACGATGATTCCAACAATTGAGAGCCTACCAATGCTTTTTAGCTTTCTATTACTCTCCTTGTATAAAAAATATATTAAAGAACTATAAAATAGAACTGACAACAGTGTACCGATCCTGATTAGATTCACATTTCCTGGATATTGATTGTTTAACCAGGCATCTTTATGAAACCAGTATCTTTGCCAATAATCCCCAAATGTATCTAGAAAGAGTATTCCGAACATTGAAGTGGCCTGTGAATCTCTATATGGATTTACAAATAAATCTAAATTTAATGAATATAAAAATTTTAGACTTGCAACATTACCATATCCATTCGGAATAGTGTGATCCCAAACAAATCTGTTATTTATCAGAGAACTTTCTTCAATAAGTAAGAAAAATAAGAATAATGTTGGAACTGTCAGAAACATTACTTTAGGTCTGAGAAATTTTTTATCAAACAAAGTTAATACTGCCAAAAAAAGCATCAAAGCTAAGCTTGCCTTTGATGATACAACAACTAAAGCCATTGGTATTAGTAAGTATAGATATTTTGAATTATCTGTATCCAAAAATTTATAAATTAACAAAATAATCCATGGTAAAAAAGCAAACATCATAATTTCTGGCTTAAGTATTAATCGTGCGCCTAATAAAGGAGGGAATATAGCCAACATATTTAAAACCAATAACGATATTGTTGCCGATATTTCTAAATACCTTAATAAAAAATAAATCCCAATAAACCCGATTATAAAAAATAAGTAATTACCAACTTGTATACCAAAATTATGAATCAAACTTTCAAAATTAGGCGATATTTTTAATGAATTTATTTTTAATTTTGATATATAAGAGATAAACCAAAAATATCCAACACCTTGTTCTTGCAGAGGTGACTCCAACCCAAAGGTATAAAAATCTAGATATGGACCATATTTGTTAAAGTCTGTACCTCTAGTTGAGTTGTAATTAAGATAATTAACTAAAAAAACGTAAGTATTAAAAATAAAACTAAAAAATAATAATGCACGAAATTTTGTTATTTTAAGATTTTTCATTATCACGAGTTTGGTTGTTTAGAGTATTATATATTACTAATGAAAAATCTTACGGTAATAGTTCCTGTTTACAATGAGGAATTATTTTTAGAAGAGTCACTACAAAGATTACTGAAACTAGAGAAAAATTTTGCAATTTTAATAGTTGATGATTGTTCAAGTGACGATAGTCCCAAAATAGCTCAAAAATATGCGGATGTTTATGACTGCATCAGTTTTATAAGGAAAGATAGAAATGGTGGTAAAGGGTCGGTTTTAAAAGAAGCCTTCAATTATGTAAAAACTGATTTCATAGTAATTCATGATGCCGATTTAGAATATTTTCCAGAAGATTTATTAATTATGTATAAAAATATGGATATAAACTCTTTTGTTCTTGGTTCTAGGTTTATTGGAAATGCTAAACGAAAAAATATATATTTAAGAACATACATCGCTAATAAAATTATGTCTTACTTTTTTTCCCTAGTATTTTTAAAAAAAGTTACTGATGTAGCTACTTGTTATAAGATGTTTCCTTCACGTATAGTGCAAAATCAAACAATTAAAGAGAAGGGTTTCTCTGTAGAAATTGAAATTGCTGCAAAGCTTATAAAATCAAAATTAAATTACTCAGAAGTACCAATTAAATATTCTGGAAGATCATATGAAGAAGGTAAAAAAATTAAATTCATCGATGGAATTTTGTACTTAATAAATACAATAAAATATAGATTGTAAAAAATGACTTATTTAAATAAATATAAATTTATTTTCATCATGATTATTATATTTTTAATATTATTTCTTGGGTTTTCAAACTTTTTATCAAAAACTGATACGGATTTTTATGATCCAGCGGGTGATACAAAATCTTATTTGTCACTAGCTGAATCTTTAAAAGATACGGGAAATTTTGTCAGATTAGAATATAGCGATTTTGGTGTTGAAACAATAAGAACTCCAATTTACGCCATAATAATTATGCTATTTCTGGATAATTTAAATTTTTTGATTTTAGTTCAAACACTTCTTCATATTGCATCTGCATTAATGACCTATAAACTTGTATCAAATTTTTTAAAACAAAGATTTGCTTTATTTGTTTTTTTTATATTTTTATTTAACCCAACTCTATTTTCACTATCTCAAATGTTAATTACAGAAAATATATCTATATTTTTAATAATTTTCTCAATTTACATTTACTCAGAAAAAAAGAGAAAATTACTCTTTTATTTAATTTTTGGAATACTCCCTCTCTTGCGTCCAGCATTCATTGTCTTATCATTTGGAATAGTTCTATGCATAAAGATTTTTGAGAGAGAATTTAATACAAAGAAAACAATGATTGCAATTTTCTTATTGGTCGTACCATCTTTAATTTGGACAGCTAGAAATTTTGAAAAGACAGAAATGATTATTTTTTCATCCTTATCCGGGATGAATTTACTTGAAGAAACTGCAAGTGGAGTTATGGCTATTAATGAAGATATTGAGAAAGAGGAGTCTTTTTTTGAAATTATCAACATTGAATATGAAGAGCGTAGGTATTGGTCTCAAGTTCTTCGAAATGAAGTAGATCTTGGAAATATCTCTAGAGTAATTGCAAATGCCCCTGGCCCAAGTCCGCACTTAGTTGCTGGCAAGTATCAAAACTATGCAATAGAAAAAATACTAGAACATCCATTAGAACAAATTATTTTAGTTGCGAGATCTTTTATTTTTTTAGTTCTTGAATCTGGAGATCACCTAGTAAGTTATGTATTTGAATTATCAAACACAAAAATTTATGAAATAATTATGATTCTTGCTAATTCGATAATTGTTTTTCTTGCTTGGAAAAATATAATTAGTACAATTTTTATTGATAAAAAAATAAAAAAAGATATCATAATTTATTTTTTACTACTAGCTCCTCTGCTGATGTTGGCAACTCCACATGCTAGATTTGGATCAGTTTTAATATTCTTTCATTTAAATTTTTTCTCAAGAGAGCTTGAAAAATACTTTCCCGATAAAAATGATGACATATAATTAAATAATGATTCAAACAAAAAGCGTTACAGTAGTTCTACCTTGCCTAAATGAAGAGAAAACTATAGAGTACTGCGTTCTTCAAGCTTTTGAAGGAATAAAAAAATCTGGTCTTAATGGAGAAGTAATAGTTGCCGATAATGGTTCTATAGATAAGTCTGTAGAGATTGCTGAAAAACTTGGAGCAAAAATAATTAAAGTATCGCAAAAAGGTTATGGTTCGGCTCTAAATGGTGGAATTCTTGAAGCTAATAGTGATTTCATTATTATGGGTGATGCAGATTCAACCTATGATTTTAGACATATCTATAGGTTTACTGAAAAACTTAGTGAGGGCTACGATCTCGTAATTGGTAATAGGTTTTCTGGAGGTATAGAAAAAGGCGCAATGCCACTACCAAACAAATATATTGGTAATCCAATTCTTTCATATATTGCTAGAAAATTATTTGATTCAGACATAGGAGATTTTCATTGTGGATTAAGGGGTTTTACAAAAAAGTCATATCAAGAAATGAGCTTAAAATCTGAGGGAATGGAATTCGCTACTGAAATGATCGCAAAAGCAAACTTATTAGATCTTTCAATAACCGAAGTTCCGACAACATTAAGTGTTTCAATACATCCAAGAACACCCCATCTTAAGCCAATAAGAGATGGTTTGAGACACTTAAAATTAATGGCTTCTTATAGCTTTATAAAACTATTTAAAAAAAGTTTTAATTTGCTTGTCTATATTCTTTTTCCTATATATTTACTACTATTGCTAAATTCACCAATTGATATTTACGGAGTTAATATTGCATACGGAACTTTATTTGCCATACAAACTGCACTAACTGTTGCTCTCGTGTTGAGAAGTATGCTTAGGCTTACAAAAAATTTATTTCCCGACTTCATAGATAAAAATGACTTAACTTATTCAAAGAATTTTGGTTTGATGTATCTCACAATAGGCATTGGACTTTATTTGTTTGATCTATATTATTGGTCAAGTAATAATTTTGGGTTTATAGATCAAGATATAAATTTTAAAATTTTATCAATTACATCAATTTTTCTAGTTTATGGGTCATTTGAATTTTTTAGATTATTAATTGAGACCACAACTGAGTATTTTAAAAAAAGTTAATGACCAGATTTATAATTCTTGGAAGTGGGCCTGTAGGTTCTATAATTTGTCATTATCTTTTAAATAAAAATCATAAAGTGACTCTAATTGATAATTCAGAAATTACTAGATCAAATAACAATTCAAAATTTACTCTAAAAAAAGTTGAAGAAAATGTATTTTCAGATTTTTATATTAATAATAAAAAAGGAAAGCAGGCTCTTCCTGTTGGATCGAAGAATAAAGGTGGTTTTTCACAAGTATGGGGAGGTACACTTTCAGAGCTCTCTGAAAAAGATTTAGATCAATGGAAACTTAACTATAAGGAACTGATTCCTTACTTTGATTACATAATTGAAAGCTTAAATTTAAAAATCAAAAGGGAAGAGCAAGAATTGATTTCAGAGTTTGATAACTATGATTTGATTGCTAAAAATATGTTTAATTTACTTTTAAATCAACCTAAAGAAGAAATTTTTTTTGAAAAATCAAAACTTTTCATTAATGATAAGGAAGAGATGTGGAACTCCTGCGATACAATCACTCATTTGAAAAAACAATTCCCTAAATTTGAATACATTTCTAACTTCGAGGTAACAAAAATATCTCAGACAGGTGATTCAATAAATATTGTTTCTAAAAAAGACAGTTTGATTTTTAAAAATTCAAAGTTAATAGTGGCAACTGGCCCATTTCCTAGTAGTTATCTATGCAGCAATCTTATGAGTGCGGATAGTTTTAAAGTTCAAAGTAGCGATCTAAGAGTATTTCCAATTCTTTGGCTTGGTAAAAAAAGCAGATTGGAAAGTAAAAAAGTCTTTCCACAAATATTTTTGAATTACCGTAATGAACTTGGCAACGTCAGTCGAGGCCAAATTTATATTTTGAATAAGCAAATCATTAGTAGTTTAGGAAAAGATGTTGCCACACCGGTAATATATAGTTTGAAATTATTGAATAGGCTTCTCAAAAACAGAATCGCTTTACTGTTTCTTTATGAACATTCTTTTAACTCAACTTCTTATGAGTTTCAAAATCTAAATGAAAAAATTAACACAATAGCAGTTGAAAAAAAGAAAAATATTTCAATTTTCCGTATATTTATTTCTTTTTACAAAAAAGTTTTTAGATACAAACTAGCCTTCATACCTGTGTATAAAAAATTTGAGACATATGGTAGTTTTCACTTGGGTTCAACAAGTTTTAAGATAGGGGGTTCTTATCGACAAGATTTTAACGAAGATGGTTCATTAAAAGACTATCCTGATATACATTTTGTGGATTCAATATTGTTTCAAAATGTACCTTCTGGTCCAACTACATTTTTATCGATGGCATTAGGATTAAATACTACAAGCAAAATAATAAATAATTTATGAAAAAAATTTTAATTCTTGGAGGTACTGGATACATAGGAGATTATCTAAGTTCAATCTTATCTGATACATTTGATGTAGAGATTATTGGTACAAAAACAGAAAAAAAATTTGTTATTGGAGAAGATTTTGATCCTTTGATAATAGATAGAGCTGATATTGTTCTTTATCTTTCTTGGTATTTCGATTTGAGTGATAAAAAATATGTTGATAAAAATGTCTCATCGTTTAGGAATGTTTCAGAACTATGTAAACAAAACAATATAAATTTAGTTTTTTTTAGTACTTATTTTGCATCTAATGATAGTTTATCAACATACAATAAAACCAAAGCTTTGTGTGAAAGTATAGCTTTGAATATGGGCAACAAAGTTGTAAGGCTTGGTGCTGTAATATTAAATAATTCACCGCAGGGTGGAATTTATGGAAATGTTTATAAATTCGTTAATAAATTTAAAGTTTTTCCTGTAATTTTTCCAAATAGAAAAAAGTTTCATTTAACTAACTCAAATGATTTAATCCAATTATGCAAAGATCTTAGATTCTTAGAAAAAGATGTAAATTTATATTGTTCTACAGAAAAATATAAATTTTACGACTTGTTTGATTTTCACAATCAAAGAATTTTGAAAATTTATATACATTGGAGGCTTATTTATTTATTTCTACTATTTTGCGAATCTCTAGGAATAAAACTTAAATTTCATTCTCAAAATCTTGTCTCAATTTGGGGAGAATAAATAAATAACTAAGTATTAAACTTTTCTATATATTGAAATTTAAAAAACCAGCATTAGTTGTATCAATAATTCATTTACTGTTCTTTATTCCTTTTTTATCTAAAGGATATATAAGCTCTGATTGGGATTCTTATGCAATCATTGGGTCAGCTAAAATTTATATCCAAGAAGGCATTTACATACCTTCAAGACCTCCTGGTTTTCCATTATCAGAACTTCTGTCAATATTAGCAATAAGATTTTCAGAATTAATACCCCTAGAATTCGAGAAAATTTTATTGATAATTCAATTTATATTCTTAATGCTCTCAAATATTTTAATTTTTAAATTACTGAGTCTAAAAAATAGAAATTGCCAAACGCTGTATTTTTTAATAATGTTCTCACCAATTTATATAATTTCTGGATTAACAGTAATAGATTACATTCCTGGATTGTTTTTTGGATTTCTGGGAATCCTTCTTATTTTAAATACTAAAAAATATAAAAATATGTATGTAATTTCTTTATTGTTTGCATTTTCTATTGGATTCAGACTTTCAAATATTATCTTTTTATTCGCATTAATTTTCTATCTTATCCTTATTAAAAAAGATCAAAAAAGTTCTTTTATTGTAGTAACGGCAACAGGAGTGTTTTCATTGATTATATATGGCATAGCATATTGGTCGTTATGGAGTAATACATTAAGTACTATTTATAGCTCAAACATTTCAGAAGTATTATGTATTTTTAACTTAACAAATACAGATCATGATCCTATTTCGAGATTAGGTAGATTCGTCTTAAAACAAGCAAGCTACCTAAGTGTTTTGGGATCTTTACTTTTTTTAGCAAACATAAGAAAGATTAAAAATATCCAATTTTTTGAAAACATTATATTTATGGTAATTTTTATACTTTTTCAAATTAGTTTTTTAAGACTACCAACTGAAGAAGGTCATATGCTTCCTGCTTTTATCGCAGCAATCATAATTATTTCAAATAGTAAAGTAGATCTTTCTTTTGGAAAAATTTTGTTTGTGATAGTTTTATTATCTAACTTTATAAATTTGAACTTCTACGATGTTAATGAGACTGACAGCGCAACAGAGATTTATTTCAATTCAGAAATAAAACCTGGATTACTTGTTGAGGATTATAATTTAAGAATAGAAAGAGGACAAAATAAACAATTTCACTATCAAAATTCTATTGATACACTAAATAAAGCTTGGAAAAATGGTTGCCCAAACTAACTTTAAACATATTGGACTTTTAGTATATGGGAGATTCCCAACAGAAAAAGCATATGGTGGACATGTTTTTGAAATTGCAAAATCTTTCACGGAACTTAATATAAAAACAACAATATTTTATTCCAAAACAAACAATAGAAAGACAATCTACGAAAACCCTGAAACCTACTATGGAATTGATTCAGATATTAACTTTTCAGAAGTAAAAAATTTTGATTTTACAAATTTAACACTTTACAATTTTTTACCTAATGTTTTAAAAAAAGTTCTTTGGAGTATTGGAAGTGTTTTGTGGTCAAGGTCAAATTTAGATAAATTTTCAGAGTGTGACCTTCTTTGGTCTACTAATCCAAATACATTAACTCCACATAAAAAAGGCGGTCAGGTTCTTATTTATGAAAAACATGGTGAGGCTAAATATTTTCAGAAATATAGCATTAAAAATTTAGCAAGATATAAAAACTGTTTCTTTGTTGGAACATCTAAAACTTCGTATGAAGAGTTAGATAATTTAAATAGTGAAAATTCAATATATTTGCCTAATGGTGTTGATTTGAAGAGATATTTACCTAATACTAAGGAATTTTCTTCGACAATTAATATCGGATATATAGGAATGTTGGAAACATATGAAAAAGACAAAGGTGTTTTAGAGTCTTTTAAAATTTTAAAAAAACTTGCTAAAAACTACGATATTTCCATCACGCTTATTGGTGATCCTGAAAGTTATAGAAAAAAGATTGATAAAGAATTTGAAGATTCTGACGTTAATTACTTATCAAAAAAAAGAGTTCCATTGTCAGAAGTAGCAAGTGAAATGAAGAATTTAGATATCGGAATTGTTCCATACCCAAGTGATCATCATATGGAAACATATGCGTCACCTATGAAAGTATTTGAGTATGCCGCTGCGGGTGTAGTAATACTTGCGTCAAATATTAAAAGTCATCTAGATCTCTCTGAACTTGAACTAGGTATTAAATATTTCGAAAAAGATAATTATCAAGATTTTGAAAATAAATTAAGAGAACTTCTTGATAACAAGAAATTAATCGAAAAATTACACAGACTTTCAATTAAAAATATTTCAAAATTTACATGGAACAATAGGTCAAAAAAATTAATTAATTTTGCGTCTGTAGCTCAATTGGATAGAGCACCTGACTTCGGATCAGGGGGTTGAGGGTTCGAGTCCTTCCAGACGCGCTTTAAAAAAAATCTATAATTTTGCTGATTCTTTTACCCATTGAAAAATTGTCTATTGATGAAGTGACATTTTCATTTTCTTTAAAAGCATTTAAAATTGCTGATTGGAGAGAATTGAAATCATTAGCATTATAGAAGTTTATATTATTGCTAAAGGGAAGGTTTCTATGACTAAGTAAGTCTGTTGCAACAACATTAAGACCCGAAGCTAGATATTCAAAATACTTTAATGGAGAAGAGTATAAATTTGCATGTTGTGAAGTATTGTTTATTAGCAATCCTACTTTTGCAGAAGAAAGAATTTCACCTACCTGGCTTTGATTAAGTTTTTCATAAATTTGTAAATCAAAATTTAAGTTGGTGTTTTTGATTTTTTGTTTAAATGATTGTATGTCATCTTCGTCAGATGAAATAATTATCAATTTTAAATCTTCTATATCTAGGTTCAATGAACTTTCAAATAATATCTCGATACCTCTTGATTGACCAAACCTATATAAGGACCCTGCATAAACTATATGATTTTTTTTCTCGGTGTTGCTAAAAAAATAATCTTCATCAAATGCACTCCCTAAAGTTTTAATCCTATCGTTTTCATTTTTTTCCAAAGCATTTCTAATATCATCTGTTAAAGCCAAAACTTTAGAACTCTCATTTCTTATGGCTGAATTCACTAATATTTTTTTTAATTTTGAAATCTGATGACATTCATATATAACATTTGCATTTTTTTTTGATAAAAAATAAAAAACCCACTCGGAACGTGTAAAGTATAATTCTTGTTCTGATGAATAGTATTTTCGAACTGTAAAATATGACCACAAAAAATGGCTAATTAAATACCAATACTTTTCAAAAAATTTAATTCTTTTAAAAGGTAAAGGGTGAATAGTGCCAATTAGTTTAATATTGTCTTCAAATTTGTAGTGATTTTTTAATTGAAGCAAATTATCCGAACTTTCCTGATTTCTTAGTGGATAAATTAAAGTGGTATCCAGCCCAGCTCTGGTCAAGTGCTTTATTGTTGAAATTGTTTGAATTGAATTGGCTGTTTTTGCTGGAAAAGTCTGATAAGTAATATATGTTAATTTTTTTTCCATATTTTAATCTTATGTTTGATTTTAATTACATATAAGTCATAAAGCATAATATTATTTTTTCATGCAAGCTGATCCAGGATATTTCGGACCACAATCAATGATGTGGAAAGTTAACAGAGAGATAACTGTGCTTTTTGGAGGTGCTAGAGCCCTACTGATGCACGCAGCACACCCTTTAATTGCAGCAGGAGCCAGACAAACTTCTTTTTATCAACGTGATCCATGGAAACGATTGATTAGAACATTGTCACTCCAAAACTCAGTTACATTTGGTACAAAAGCTGAAGCTGATGAAAGTGCTCACAGAATAAATAAACTTCATGAAGTAATTAATGGCGAAGATGAAATATCTGGTGGCTACTATGATGCACTAGATCATGAACAATTGCTTTGGGTTCATGCATGTTTACAAATATCTTCAATTTATTTTTATGAGAAAACAGTAAAAAAACTATCTGAAGATGAAAAGAATCAATATCACATTGAAAACATGAAATCTGCAGAGCTTGTCCTTGTAGATATCGAAAAAATGCCAAAAACACATAAAGAACTTAAAAATTGGGTAATTAATAAGTCAAAAGAAGCTGACTACTTAATTTATACTGATGTCGCTAAAGATGTTCAAGACATTATTGCTGGCGGTCCTGTTCCAACTCATATAAAACCAATCTGGCCATTTATTGCCTTTACAGCATTTAACACGCTTCCAAAAGAATTTAAGTCATTGTATGGGATAAAAGATACTAAGTTTAAAAAAATCATCTTGGAATTTAATCTTGGTTTTTTAAAGTATACAAGGCCTTTTTTACCACCATTTTTTCGATTAATTGCGCCAGCTAGATGGGCAAAACAAAGAATAGTTAAAAATCCAGATCTTAAATTTAGAGATAAAGCAAATTTTTAAACCGTTAATATAATATCTGTATATGAATGAAAATAATTGGAAAGAGTTTTCAGATGATATATCTAGTATGTCAAAAAAGATCAAGTCAAGTATTACGGATGAAGAAAATCTTGAAGACTTAAAAAACTCCTTAAAAAGCACAAAAAATTCAATTTCAAATAGTTTTAATGAACTTATTCAAATTGTCGAAAATACTGTAAAAGATGATGAAATTAAACAAGATGCGTTGAATCTTGTTAACAAATTAAAAAATGAAATGTCAAATGTTGTTGACACTGCAAAAGAAAAAATTACTGAAGTAATAAATATAGAAGAATCCGAAGAGGAATAATTTAAATTTAATATGCTAAATAGTGTATTATTCAATGAGTAACAGGGTCGGTAGCTCAATCGGCAGAGCAGGAGCCTTTTAAGCTCAAGGTCGTGGGTTCGATTCCCACCCGACCCACTTTTTTATATCTTTTAAAATAAACATATAGTATTCTTATTAAATAGTTGGGGGCGTGGTGAAGTCTGGAGTTCACGCCTGCCTGTCACGCAGGAGGTCGC
>Ga0255766_10001813_pt1 | contig 19335 bp, 18 predicted proteins | sample 071ome_23_FD_179966 | JGI IMG/M metagenome (GOLD analysis project Ga0255766, IMG submission 179966) | Coastal salt marsh microbial communities from the Groves Creek Marsh, Skidaway Island, Georgia - 071403BT metaG (version 2) | ecosystem: Environmental > Aquatic > Marine > Intertidal zone >... | reverse complement strand
TCAGGCCAGCGGCTTACAAGATTCCATGGATGCTATCCCTAGCTTTATGAAATACAGCGCCGAATTTGTTGCCAGGGGGGCTGTCAGAGCAACCCTTGCCGGTAAAAGAATTTGGATCCCAGGTATGGTCTATAAGTTTTTCGGGGTGCTTTTACAAATTCTTCCAACCTCAGTGATCTTATTTGTCGCCAGAGCGCTGAGATTGACGGGCGGAAGGTATGACTAAATTAAGATGACAAAGGATCTCGACTTAGTTGTTTATGGCGCATCGGGTTTTACCGGTCAGCTTTGCGTTAAATATTTAAGTAACTTAAATACAGATATACGTTGGGCTATTGCAGGCCGTAACGAAGGGAAGCTGACACAAATTTTAAAAGGCCTGTCTTTAGACAAAGAGATCATCGTTGCAGATTCAGATGATGATGATGCGTTAGACAGGTTAACCCAAAGAACCAAGGTTGTGCTTTCAACAGCGGGCCCCTTTCACCGATACGGCTCAAAGCTCGTTGCAGCGTGCGTTAAAAATAGCTCGCATTATGTTGATATTACCGGCGAGAATTTTTGGGTGAGGGGGCTTATTGATAAGCATCATGACGAGGCCAGTGCAAAGGGCATACGTGTTATCCCCTCTTGCGGCTATGACTCAATCCCTTCCGATATGGGGGTGTATTTTTGTTTTCAGAATATCAATGAGTCCATAAAAAGAATCGAGTCGTTTCACTCTGCCAAGGGAGGTCTATCCGGTGGGACGATTGAGTCGATGTTCGCGCTCGTTGATCTTAAATTGGATAAAAAGATGTTCACCTCCTTCCTATTAAATCCTGAGGGGACCTATACAGAGAAACAAAAAAGACAGAGTCGCTCAAAGCCTGGGGTAAAAAAAATTGAAAAGCTCAACGGATGGTCAGCGCCCTTTATCATGGCTGCGGCCAATACTCGGGTGGTGAGGAGAAGTGCTGGGCTATTTCAGTTACAAGGTAGGACCTACGGCAATGATTTTGTGTACCGAGAATTTGCATTCTTTAAAAGTAAGTTCAGTGCTTATCTTATGCTGATTGCTTTAGTTTTATTTAAATTAATCCTCTTTTCACCTTTGAGAAAAATCTTTCGATCATTCTTAAAAAAGCCAGGCCAAGGACCCTCTAGGGAACTACAGGAGTCGGGTTGGTTTAATTGTAGATTCATCGCTGAGACCGAGACTGGGGAGACGAAGGTTTTCAGCATAAGAGGTCAGGGTGATCCCGGTTATAAGGTAACCTCCTTGTTTGTCGTGGAGGCAGCACTGTGTCTTATCAAAGACCGCGACAAGCTGCCCGGAGGCGAAAAATTTGGAGGTGTCCTCACAAGCGCAACAGGTCTTGGAGATGCACTCATTCAAAGGCTTAGAAAAGCTGGTATTATTTTTAACTCTGGAGATCAATAGCGCGATGTATAAAAATTTTTTAATGCTGTCCATTTACATATACCTATTAACGGCAGGTTATACCTTCGCTCAGGAACAAAGCTCTCATGACGAAACTTCATTATTAGTGCATAAGACCCCTACATGTGGTTGCTGTATCAATTGGGTACAGCATATTAAGGATAATGGTTTCAATGCATTTACCCAGGACCACGATAATTTAAACGAAATTAAAGATATGCATGACATAAGACCCCAATACAGGTCATGTCACACAGCCGTATCACCAGAGGGTTATATTTTTGAAGGACATGTGCCAAGTCAATTTATTGCACAGTTTCTTTCAGAGAGCCACCCTGATGCTCTAGGTCTCTCTGTGCCTGGCATGCCAATCGGTTCGCCCGGTATGGAGGCAGGAGATCGCTTTATGCCCTATGAAGTTTTGATTTTATATCGAGACGGGACAAGTGATGTTTACGCTGAGGTCAACGAAAATTGATTTATTAACGGCAATTTGAAAGACTGGGAAAAATGATCCTATCTAATGATCTTTTTTCTTAAACGAATACTTTTTGGCGTCACCTCAACAAGTTCATCATCTTCAATAAATTCTAATGCTTGCTCTAAAGTATGCTGTATATGTGGAATCAATATTAGGTTTTCATCAGTGCCTGCTGCACGAATATTAGTTAGTTGTTTAGCTTTGGTTGGATTTACAGGAAGGTCGTTATCTCTTGAATGCAGTCCAACAATTTGTCCCTTATACACATCTGTTCCATGGCCTACAAACATTTTTCCTCTGTTTTGCAAATTAAATAGTGAATAGGCCAAAGTTTTACCGCCGATCATTGATACCAATACGCCGTTTTGTCTCTTGGCTATCTCTCCTTTCTTAGCTGGACCATAGTGATCAAAAACACTGGTAAGAATGCCAGTGCCCTGAGTTAAAGTTAAGAAGCTTGAGCGAAAACCAATCAAGCCTCTCGAGGGCACAATAAAATCCATACGCAACCTACCATTCTCTATGACTTGAATACCCTTAAGATCCCCTTTCCTGAGCCCCATCTGCTCCATGATTGGTCCCTGATGAGCATCCTCAATATCTATCACAGCAAGCTCATAAGGCTCATGCACTTCTTCATCTATGATTTTTTGAACAACCTGAGGCTTTGAAACAGCAAGTTCAAAATTTTCTCTTCGCATAGATTCAATCAGTACGGACAAGTGAAGCTCTCCCCGTCCCGATACCTTAAATTTATCTTGGGACTCGCCTTGCTCGACGCGCAAGGCAACATTATGAATTAATTCCTGATCTAGCCTATCTTTGATATTTCTTGCAGTAACGTATTTTCCCTCTTTCCCAGCAAAAGGGGAATCATTGACCTGAAAAATCATGCTTACTGTGGGCTCATCAACCTTAAGCGATGGCATCGGATTAGGATAGTCAGGATCACATAGGGTATCTGATATGTTTAAAGCATCTATGCCGGTAATGCACACGATATCTCCTGCATGGGCCTCAGGGACCTCAACCCTCTCGAGCCCAACATGACTCAGTACTTGCAGTACCTTGGCTTTTCTTGGTGTTTTATTTTCATTGGCTACTAAGATTCTATCGTTTGGTTTAATCGAACCCGCGGTTATTCTTCCTATCCCAATAGTTCCAACGTATGAGTTGTAATCAAGGGCACTGATTTGCATCCTGAATGGAGCATTGCTGTTAACTACCGGAGGTTTGACCTTATCTATAATCATATCAAGCAAGGGCGTCATGTCTGTTTCAAGAGCGTCGGGATTTTTGCCAGCTATTCCTCTTAATGCCGAAGCATAAATGATTGAAAAATCTAATTGCTCGTTGGTGCCACCAAGGTTATCAAATAATTGAAAAACCTGATCAATTACCCAATAAGGTCTTGCCTCGGGCCTATCAATTTTATTGACTACCAAGATTGGGCATAATCCTTTCTCAAAGGCTTTCTGAGTCACAAACCTTGTCTGTGGCATTGGCCCATCAACCGCATCTACCAATAAAAGTACTGAATCGACCATTGAAAGGATCCGTTCTACCTCTCCTCCAAAGTCAGCATGCCCTGGAGTATCTACGATATTAATATGATGATTTTTCCATTGAATCGCAGTATTTTTTGCAATAATTGTGATACCCCTCTCTTTTTCCTGATCGTTTGAATCCATGATACAAACTGTATCTATGTTTTTACGATCCAGACCACCAGACTGCTGAAGTAATTTATCAACCAAAGTAGTTTTTCCATGATCCACATGAGCAATGATTGCTATATTTCTGATATTTTTTTGATCCATGTTATTTAAAAAGTGTTTACTTTTTATTCCAGTTGCTAGTGAAGACGACAGTATATGGCGTTCTTATTACTACTCAAGAGATTTTCAAAAAGAATTTCTTCAGTGGTGATTGGTGGGCCCGGTAGGACTTGAACCTACGACCAATGGATTATGAGTCCACTGCTCTAACCAACTGAGCTACAGGCCCTAGAATAATCTATTTTAATGCTTCTTGATGTTCATTGGCTACAATATTGCGAAGATATTTGGGAGATCGTATATTAATTTGACTTCCAAAGCTTAAAATCCATCTTCTTAGTACCTCAGTATCTGGCACCTCTGCTTTTAAGATAATTTTGTTCTTATTAGAATCAAAAGTAGCCAGTTGATTTTTTGTGAACGGTGTCTCAAATAAGTGATATCCGGCCTTTGGATGAAACTCTGCAACCAAGTTAATTGATTTTTTATGAATGTATTCAAGAAATCCTGATGCAATATAATCATCCAAATCAAAACCCTGAGTAACAAATGCTTTGCTTGAAAGAATTTCGACAGCGCTAAATCGATGTATGGGAAGTTGCCTAATCAGTTCCTCTTTATTTCTTGTGCAGATCAATCGTTTAACTGCTCCATGAGAGACAATCCCAAGAGGATTATAGATATGCTGGCTACTTTTTTTTGACTCTCTTGATTTATAAGTTCCAAGAATTTGAAAGTTAGTGAGAGTCGCTTTAATAATTTTTGCAGACAATTCCTCATCAATTGCTGGCGGAAGGTATCTATGAGAAGCATCAATGAATCTAATCTTTTTATTCCAGTTCTCTTTTTTTAAACTTTTGCTTTTAACAATTGCTTCTGATCTTTTAAAGAGATTATTAATTCTTGGAAGCTCCTTAAGATTTATAATTCCATCAAATTGTTCTTTGAATAATGAAAGAAACATTGCCTCGGACTCATCAAGAGCAGATAGGTCAATGTAGTTTGCATCTTTTGCAAACGACCATCCATAGGGGATACTCCTATCATCACAAATCAACCCAAAAATGGATTCAAGTTTCTTTAGATCTCTTTGAATCGTTCTGTCGCTCACCTGAAAACCAAGCTCAGCAAGTGCTGTACGAAGGTCAAACAGCGATTTTTTTTGAGGGTATCGGGGGATTAGTCTGAGGAGCTCAATGTATCTGATTGCTGTATTCATTTTATATGCGACACTATATGTCGTATGTTGAGTTTATCCTATTCTTAATTACTTAGGAAATACTATGAATATAGAGAACTTAATATTTAGCGATACAGAAACCACCGGTAAGGATCATTTAGACTTTAATCAGATCATACAGTCTTCATCAGTGCTCACTGATACTGATTTTATCAAAAGGGATGAGCACAACGTATCCTGTCGACCTCTCCCCTGGAACTTGCCATCACCAGAGTCCTATTTGATACATAAACAAGATGCGACTCTAGATTCTAATTATAACCACTATGAGATGATGCGGTCGATCCATAAAAAATGGAATTTATGGACTGAGGTGAGCCCAGGGATCTTTATCACTTATAATGGGCATCGATTTGATGAGGAACTTTACCGCAAGCAATTCTTCTGGAATCTGCTTGACCCCTTTGTCACAAATACCAATGGGAATGGTAGGATTGATTTGCTCTATTTGGTTCGGCTGGTGAGCCAACTAAAACCAGCACTCATTCCTTTTGAGTTTAATAAAAAAGGTAATCCCATCTGTAGCCTATCATCTGTCGCGCATGCCATTGGCATAGATAGCTCTAATGCTCATGACGCCAGATTTGATGTGGAGCTTTTAATTGCGCTGACGAAATTTCTAAAAGAGGAGGCAGCTGATTTGTTTGAGGATTTTATCCAACAATCAACCAAAGATAGCTTTAAAAATTTTCTCCTTGAAACAAGGGTCTTAGGCTATCGTTATCAGCCCTATGGAACCTTCTGGAATTATCCATTAACCTGCCTAGGCTTTAACCCTAGCAACCCCAATGAGGCCATCTGCGTTGACCTATCCTTTCCGGCAGATGAGGTTATTAATTTAGAGTACAGTGAAATCGCTCACTATCTCTCTAAGCCCTATACGGAATCTCCATTCAAGATTATTAAAATTAATCAGTCGCAAAGTCTTTTTGATGCAAGCAAATTTGACTTCGACTTTGGCATGGATCCATCTGAAATGAATAGTCATGCGACAAGCTATTTAAGTAATTTTGAATGGAGAAATAAGATTTTATTTGCTGCATCAGACATTGAGAGAAGATCATGGCCTTATCGTGAGCATATCGAACAAACTATCTACCAGAAATTTTTCTCGCAAAGCGATAAGGAGCTCTTCCGCCAGTTTCATGAGGAGAAAGACTTAAAGAAAAAAATCATTTTAGTGCATCAGTTTAATGATTCTCGTGCTAAGGAGTTTGCGTATCGCATTCTTTTTCAAATTGCACCCAAATCAATTGGCAGTGATATCAAGGAGTACATTCTCAATTTAACTCATACCCGTTGGGAATCTAAAGGCCCATGGCCGCTTAGGGAGGAGTACATAGAGGAAATTGAACGACTGAAAGAGACTCTCTTAACACAAGAGGAAAAAAAGATTTTCAGTTCCATTGAGCGTTATTTCTCGCTCGATGAGGAGCAAATTCTTAAGATCGCTTAGTTAGTCGTCCTTTAGAAAGCTTTTGAGTTGTTCAGATCTTGAGGGATGTCTTAACTTTCTCAATGCTTTTGCCTCAATTTGTCGGATCCGTTCTCGGGTCACATCAAACTGTTTACCGACCTCCTCAAGGGTGTGATCAGTATTCATTTCAATACCAAATCGCATCCTAAGCACCTTAGACTCTCTCGGAGTTAAGCCAGAGAGCACGTTCCTAGTGGTCTCCCTAAGACCTTCTTCCGTGGCTGAGTCATCTGGGAGGTCAGCATCGATATCCTCAATAAAGTCTCCTAGGTGTGAGTCCTCATCATCACCCACAGGCGTTTCCATCGAGATAGGCTCCTTGGCAATTTTTAATACCCGTCTGACCTTATCCTCAGGCATGTCCATCTCTTTGGATAGTTCCTCTGGTGTAGGTTCGCGGCCTTTTTCTTGCACCATTTGCCTGGTTATACGATTAAGTTTGTTGATGGTTTCAATCATATGTACCGGGATCCTAATCGTTCTTGCCTGATCAGCGATTGATCTTGTGATTGCCTGACGGATCCACCAAGTTGCATAGGTCGAAAATTTATAACCACGACGATATTCAAACTTGTCGACCGCCTTCATCAATCCTATGTTTCCTTCCTGGATCAGATCCAGGAATTGAAGACCCCTATTGGTATATTTTTTGGCAATTGAAATGACAAGCCTTAGGTTTGCCTCAACCATTTCTTTTTTTGCTCTTCTGGCTTGGGTTTCTCCTAGTGTAAGCTCTCTGTTAAGGGCCTTAAGGTCTTTAATACTTAGACTGCTATTCGTCTCAATTGTTTTCAAATGGTTTTGTAGTCGAACTACCTGATCTTTCACCTTGGCTAATTTTGAGGAATACTTTCTCTTAGCTCTTATAAACTTATCTATCCACTTAAGGTTGGTTTCGTTTTCTGGGAAGGTGCTTATAAAGTCTTTTCTAGGAAGGTCTGACTCCCTAACGCATAGGATCATGATCTCTCTTTCAATTTTTCTGATTTTCTCAATGCGGCTTTTGAATTTACTTCTTACCGTCAAGGTAAAATCTGGGGTAAGTTTTAATTCAGAGATCTCTTTGTATAACTTTTCAAATTTATCTATTACATTTTTTTGTCCAATAGAGTATCTCTTGAGTGAATCCTTGTAAGGCTTGACGTATCTTTTAACCCTGGACATTCTTTTCTTGGCTTCTTTAGGATCCGGACCGTCTGCTTGATCATCATCAGTGCTGGGCGCGTTTGCATCCGTAATGGTCTCATCGGTAGGATCGATAAAATCTAAGATCACATCACTTAATTTTTTCTCTTCGCCATCGCATGATTGAAACTCATCTATAAGAAGGTCGGTATACTGAGGTACAGAGAACATCGTCTTTTTAACAATCTCCAATCCTTCTTCTATTCTCTTGGCGATACTTATTTCACCTTCTCTAGTCAGCAGTTCAACGCTTCCCATCTCACGCATATACATTCTGACTGGATCGGTGGTGCGACCAAACTCAGCATCCACATTAGCCAATGCGGCAGCTACCCCTTCCTCAGCTATGTCGTCATCTTCGACAACAGCATTATCGGTAAGGACCAGTGAATCAAGGTCTGGAGCTTTTTCATACACGGTTATGCCCATGTCATTAATCATATTTACGATTTCATCGATCTGCTCGGGATCAAGAATATCAGTGGGTAAGTGGTCATTAACCTCACTGTAGGTCAGGTAGCCCTGATCTTTGCCTTTAGCGATTAGAATTTGAACTTGATTTTTTTGCTCCTCGGTATCAAGAGCAGGTTTTGTCTTTTTAGCCATGCAGTAGAAAGAAATTAAGGTCCCATATTGTACAAAATGCATGAGAATAGTCAAAAGGTAATTCTCAGTCGAGACAAAATGGACATTTTCTTAACTTATTGAATTTATTGCTTTTTAAACTTTTTGGCTAAGGATTCAGCGAGAGAAGATCTTGAGCCATGAAAGCTGAGTTTTTTGATAATGTCCTCAAGTATTTTTTCTGCAATGGGCTCATCATCAAAAACATAATCGCTTACCAGCTTGGAGATGTGCTTGCCCAGATCATCGTCTCTAAAGTGCTCAATAATCATCGAGGTTGTTATATCTGAATCCGCCGTGCGAATATAGCGCAGAATCATGACAAGCAGTGATGTCCCTGGTGCTTGGATTTTTGATAATGCATCAAGGGGAATTTCTTTGTTAGCAAGCTTAGGAAACTGAACCAGGATACTGATTGCCTCCCTAATAAATAAATTTTCTGATCGTTTAGACTGGCCCTTGTCTGGCATTGCTTTAAAGGTATCGGTATCACTGTTAGAAGCATTTATTATGAGATCCTTGTCAATCTTCAGATGATCTGCAAGATCGGTGATGAACGCATCTTTGTATAGTTGATTCCTCATTTTTTGAATGTAAGTGAGGGCTATGCTGATTGCTTTAGACTTTGACTCAGCATTATTATTTTTCATTTCAGAGCAGGCAATTTTGACCATCAGCTCTGAGAGAGGAATTGATTTTTTAGCTAGCTCTAAAAAACAATCTTTCCCCTTGGTCTGAGCAATCGAGTCAGGGTCTTGTCCTTTGGGCAAGAACAAGAATGAAAACTCCGTAAGCCCACCGGCAAACCCCAGAACAATATCTACAGTCCTCAGTGAAGCTTTTTTCCCTGCCTCATCACCATCAAAGCAGAAAACCACCTTGGGCGTTCTTTGGATAATTTGTTTGACATGGTTCTCAGTTAGGGCTGTACCCAAGGTCGCGACTGAGGGCATTATGCCAATTTGCGCGAGGCTTATTACATCGAGATAGCCTTCACACAAAAACATGGCAGCTTTCTTATTTCGAGCCTCATAGGTCTCAGAGAGACCGTATAGGCAGTGACTTTTATTAAAAGTTATCGTTTCAGGAGAGTTTATGTATTTGGGGAGCTGCTCATCGATATTTCTTCCCCCAAAGGCAATAATTTTATTACTGCTCGATTTGATTGGGAAAATTACTCTGCCTCTAAAACGATCATAAATATTTCCCTTTTCATTTTTTACAATAAGGCCTGCATCAAAAAGTTTTTTCTCAGAGAATCGTTTTAGCAGCTTGGGTGAGGATAAGAAATTCCATGAATCAGGCGAGTAGCCGATACGAAATTTCTTGATCGATTTTTCATTGATCCCTCTCCTAGTAAGATATTGTTTTACTTCTGAAGATTGATTAAGTTGAGATTCATAAATTTTTGTTATTTCTTCTAAAAGGGCTGCTTGTTCATTTTCTTTTTTTAAATTGGAACTATCATTTAAAGGGACTTCCATGCCAACCTTCTCGGCCAAGTATTTGATCGCTGTTACAAAGTCTAAATTATCATGCTCCATAAGAAAGCTAATTGGGGTACCATGCGCTCCACAGCCAAAGCAGTGATAGAACCCTTTCGTCTCAGAAACAATGAATGAGGGCGTTTTTTCATTGTGAAATGGACATAATCCTTTATGGTCCTTACCTGCTTTCTTGAGCTCTACTCGGCTTCCAATGAGATCAACGATATTTATCGCTACCACGAGGCTCTCTATGAATGACTTTGGTATAAAATTTGCTGACATCCTCTAAAGGATAGCAAATAGTAAAAATTAAAATAGAGCTAAGAGAGTGATTCCTTTACTTTTTGACTGACATAACCCATGTCAACTTGTCCAGCAGCCTTATCTTTTAAGTGAGCCATGACCTTACCCATATCTGCCATAACTTTGGCATCAAGCTCAGCAATGGCATCAGCAATCATCTTATCCGTTTCTTCTGGGGAGAATTTTTCAGGAAGAAATTGTTTTAAAAATTTTATTTCAGAAATTTCAATACTTGCCAAATCTTCACGGCCTCCTTTTTGGAATGCCTTTAAAGATTCATTTCTCTGTTTGACCATTTTTTCAATCAGGCTGAGTTGTTTTGCTTCGGTAAGTTCTTCACGTGTATCAACTTCAACTTGCTTGATCTCAGCTAAGGCCATACGAACAATTCTTAGCGTTTCTTTATCACCTGATTTTAGGGATTGAGTTTGTAATTCAATCAGGGTTGATTTGATTGACATGAAATTTAATAGCTTTTAGCTTTGGCGTATCCTACGCGTTTCCCATACCTTTTTTGAGTAGCGGCTTTCTTCCTCTTTCTCTCTTGAGTTGGTTTCTCATAGAACTCACGTTTTCGTAGCTCTGTTAAGACACCTGCCTTCTCACATGAGCGTTTGAATCTGCGAAGTGCAGAGTCGAAGTACTCGCTATCTTTAACTTTTATTCCAGGCATACTTAAAAGGATTTTCTCCTGATATACAATAAGGGTGAAATCATACCTACTTATTGGGCTAACTTCAAAGGTTAAATACAGTTTAATGAAAATTTTAGGAATTGAGACGAGTTGCGATGAGACAGGGGTTGCTGTTTATTCTGAGCCAGAGGGTCTGGTAAGTGAGCTTTTGTACTCGCAAATACGTTTGCATAAAGAGTTTGGCGGTATTATTCCTGAGCTAGCATCAAGAGACCATGCACAGCGGTTAGCAGGGATGACCCAAAAGGTACTTGAACAAGCTGATTTAAAAATGAGTGATATTGATGGTATCGCATATACCCTTGGGCCTGGCCTCATCGGTGCACTGCTTGTGGGCACAAGCTTCGCCTCCTCCCTTGCGCTCAAATATGAAAAAAAACTATTGCCAGTTCATCATATGGAGGGACACCTCTTCGCTCCATTCATAAAACAAGATATTGAATACCCCTTTATTGCCTTATTGGTATCGGGTGGGCATAGCCTTCTCGTTCTGGTGAAGAGCTTTAAGGATTATACTGTGATTGGTCGGTCCATCGATGATGCGGTAGGGGAGTGTTTTGATAAGGTAGCCAGAATGCTTGATCTTGAATACCCCGGTGGCCCAGAAATCGATCGGCTAGCCAAGATGGGAAATAGTGATCAATATAAATTTCCAAGACCCTTATTACAAGAAGGTCTGAATTTTAGTTTTAGTGGACTTAAGACAGCTGTTAGATATAAAGTTGAAAAACTTAATGATCAAGGCATCCTTCTTGAAGATTATATTCATGATATTTGTGCCTCGTTTCAGGAGGCTGCCATTGAGTCTCTGCATCATAAGTGTGTCAAGGCATGCAAAGAATTTAATGTGGACAACTTAATCATATCCGGAGGTGTTGCTGCAAACACAAGACTAAGAGCATTATTTTCTGATTCAAAAAATTTAAATGTTATTTTTCCTGAATTTAAATTATGTACTGACAATGGGGCAATGATTGCCTATGCTGGCTACCTAAATTTTATTAATAATGTGACTATGGATGATATTTACTCTCCCAGACCAAGGTGGGATTTAAATCAGCTATGTAAAGAGAGCAGTTATGATGGATAGGATACTCATTGAGAAACTTAAGGCCAATGCGGTAATAGGCATTTGGGAGTGGGAAAAACAGATCACTCAAATTGTTGAGATCGACATTGAATTTTCAATTGATGCTCGCATTATTACTAAAGACAATATCAGCGAGACCACTAACTACAAAGACGTGGCTAAGGATATTAAGTTGTTGTGTGAGTCGAGACCGTTTGAGCTTGTCGAGACGATGGCAGAGGAGATTGCTAAATTTGCCATTGCAAAATATAAAATGAAAAAAATTATGGTTAAAGTATGTAAGCCAGGTGCACTCTCTGATGCAAAAAATGTAGGCATTCAGATAGAAAGATCGCTCTCTGATTATGATCTATAGTTGCTACCTATCCCTTGGAAGCAATATTTCTCCGCAGTTAAATATAAGAAGTGCGGTTGAGTCGCTAGAAAGTTTATTTTTAATTAAGAATATATCGAGTGAGTATTCAAGTCAGGCGGTGGGACTCAGTGGCGATGATTTTGTCAATGTAGTGGTTGAGATTGATACTGCTTTACCAATCCAGAACATAAAGACTGAGCTTGATAACCTTGAGAAGCGAGCAGGACGTAATGAGCAGATGCGAGGATTCCAAAGTAGAACACTCGATATTGATTTAATTACTTATGGATCCTCAATTGACCCACAACAACTAATACCGCATCCCGATCTTTATTATTATTCATTTGTCCTGACCCCGATTTTAGAGATCAATTCAGGTTTTACTGATCCATTAACAGGATTACTAATGAATACTTATGCAGAGACTCTTCTTGAGAGAATCCCCCTAAGAAGAACTAGCTAGCTTACCAGCCGATACTTCGTCCGCCATCGACAGCGATAATTTGACCTGTTATATAACTTGATTCGTACAAGAAGAGAGCAGTCTTGGCGATGTCTATGGGTTCGCCGCATCTCCCAATTGGTATTTGCTTAATAATACTCTCTTTAGTTTTGTCGCTCACATCTTGGTCCGGCCATAGAATTGCTCCTGGTGAAATGCCATTAACTCTTATTTTTGGCGCAAAATCTTTTGCCATGGAACGCGTTAGCATCGCTAGTGCAGCCTTCGCGGGACCATAGATCAAATGATTTTTTAGAGGTCTCTGACTATGAATATCAACGATATTGATGATAGAGCTATCATGAGCTGTCATCAGTTTGATTAATTTCTGCGTTAAAAAGAGTGGAGCTTTAAAATTTGGGTTTATCAGGTTGTCCCAGTCACTTTCATTAACATCATTAATTGGTGTGGGATAGAAGGTGGAGGCATTATTTACAAGTACATTTAGCTCACTGGTTATTTTTTGAGCTTCTTCTGCCAAGCGATTGACACCCTCGATAGAATTTAGATTTGCCTGAACATAGAAAGAAGAGTCTGATCTCTGGGTGTTAAGTTTGTCTGATAGTCGTTTAGCATCATCAATAGAACTATTACAATGGATAATAGTATTAAAGTTATTTTTATGGAAAAGACTGATGATTTCAGCACCAATACGTTTAGAACCCCCGGTTACTAATATCCATTTCTTGGTCATGAATTCTCCATTTGCATCCCAAGGATACATCAATTGTTATTGCCTAGACAAAATAATATGATGCCATAGGTAAAAGATGAAAGCGCTTGAGAAAAAAATTATCCAGAGCATCTCTCAAAGTGCATGCAATCAAATTCCATTCTCTGTTTTTATGAACATGTGTCTTTACGATCATGAGGAGGGATTTTATACAGGTGGTCATGAGGTGATTGGAAAGCAGGGTAGCTTCGTGACAGCTCCTGAGCTTGGAGAAGAACTTGCTGAGATTATTGGTAACTATTTTCTACATTTACTTGCAGAACTCAAAGACCCTATAATTGTTGAGGTTGGTGCGGGCAAGGGGACACTATCGTATAACCTCATTAGTTTTCTAAAGAGCAATGCCAAACACTCGTTCGATTATGAAATTATTGAAATCAGTGCGAGCATGATTGCAAAGCAAAAAAAGCTCCTAGAACCTTTCAAAGGATTAGTAACTTGGAATAGCCCCTCAGATGCTTTTGAGGATAGAGACTGTATCGTTATAGCTAATGAGTTTTTGGATGCCATCCCTTTTGATCGTTTTGTAAAGCTAAATAATGATATCTATCCATTAATGGTCACCTATGACAATAAGCTGTCTTGGAAACAGCATGAGCTACCCTTATCTACAGATGCGTTGAAGCAATTTGGTGTGAATAAAGAGATCTTCGAAAGCCTCCCTGAGGGCTATCAGTCTGAATTACATGCCTATGCAGAGCTCATTCAAATCATTCAAAAGCTTCAATGTGCAAAGAGCGTCTGCGCTTTATTTATTGATTATGGTTATGGTGAAAGGGATTACTATGCGGCTCATAGGACAAATGGAACTTTGTCTTGTTTTATGCAACATCAAATTTCAGATAATCCTTTTTTGATGTTAGGTGAGCAAGATATTACCTCTTGGGTTAACTTTACCAGAGTAAAAAATGTCTTAGAATCCAATGGATTCCTTGTAAGTGGATATACAACACAAGCTGAATTTTTACTCTCCGGGGGGATTGATAAGTATCTCAATAGGGCATTTGAGAATAGCGATTTTCAGAGAGTACAAAACATAAAAACACTCATGTTGCCAGGTGAAATGGGAGAGTATATTAAAGTGTTGCTGGCAACAAAAAACTTAAATCAAAAAATAAGCCTAACGGGAAGGTCATTCTTAAGTAGAATTTAGTGATGGACTGGTTACAGGTAATATTGCTTGCCATCTTGCAAGGAGTTCTTGAGTTCTTGCCTATCTCGAGCTCTGGCCATTTAATTCTTTTTCCTGCCATGCTTGGTTGGGATGATCAGGGAGCGCTCTTTGATATTGCCACTCACTTTGGGTCACTTGTCGCTATGGTTATTTATTTTCGAAAAGAAGTAATATCGTTGCTTCAGTTAAATGCACATCGAAACGTTATGAGATTAAGGATTAATCTCATCATTGCAACAGTCCCCATAATACTCGTAGGTTTCTTTTTTGGGGATCTGATTCTTATATTAAATCGAAGCCCGGTCATTGTTGCTTTTGCGACCATATTCTTCGGAGTATTGCTCTGGCTTTCAGATCGTTTCGGTAAAAAAATTAGCAATATTGAAGGATTGAATTATCGATCCTCCATCATCATTGGTATTTCACAATGCCTGGCCTTAATTCCTGGCACCTCAAGATCAGGGATCAGCATTACTGCTGGTAGGTTACTCGGGCTGGATAAAGAAAGCGCAGTACGTTTTTCCTTTTTATTGGCACTGCCCACGCTTTTGGCTAGCTTCACTTGGCAGGTAATCAATTATTCGGCTGAAGCTCAATCTATTGGGCCAGATCAATTAGTGGTCGCTATCTTGTTAAGTGCTATCGCTTCTTATCTTACAATTAAGCTATTTCTTCAATTCATAAGACAAATAGACTTTTCATGGTTTATGTTATATCGCATTGGATTAGGACTGATCACGCTTTATTTATTTATCTAATAAGTTTTCAGCTATTTGTGATTTGAGAGAGATTATTTCTTTAGGAGTTAGGTTTGACTTATCAACCTTATTAAATTCCTTTTCCGCCTCAGTCAATAGTTTACCTAGGAATTCGATTCTTTTGGTAATCATCCTATCCCCAAGATTAGATTGTTTAATCAAGATAAATGCAGCTTCATAGATTTGATTTCTTCCACTCTTAGAATACTGATCAAAAAGCTTTATCAGCTGTTGCATGGAAATTTCCTCGTAGCAAGCCTGGGCAAGTGAGCACAAAGTTTGACCTGCTAACTTAAATTTATTGCTCACTGGAAGGTCAATCTTGAGAGCTTCTAAAAATTCTTTAAATTTATCTGAATCAAAAGATTCTTTTCTTATAGGTATAAGGCTTATTAAAAGAAAATCCGTAGGTAGGTCCTGATCAGACATCTCATCTATATGTCTTAAATTATCTGTTTGATCATTAAGCAGCTTAGTGAAGCTTGGTAGGATTTGTGAGAGCGCCCCGAGCGAATGTATAAATGAAAAAAATTCATATCTATTGGTTTTGGCATCAAGTTTTTTTATTTCTAGCAGTATTCTCTCCCTTGGAATAATTGCTAATTCTTCTGAGTCGATAATTTCTTTTAAGAGTGTAAATGTTTCATCTGCAACCTCAAATCCGAGGGGCTTAAAGTTTGAATAAAATCGAGCAAGCCTGATCAGCCTTAACGGATCATCCTTAAAATATTTTGATACATGGCGAAGGATTTTATTATTGATATCATCAATGCCTCCGTAAGGGTCAATATAGCCCTTACCATCCTCATCCTCCGCGATAGCGTTTATGGTAAGGTCTCTTCTGTAAAGGTCATCTTCAAGAGTAATATTTCTTGAGAAATCAGTCTTAAAGCCTTTGTAACCTCTGCCGGCTTTATGCTCTTTGCGGGCAAGGGCGTATTCCTCTTTAGTTTTGGGATGCAGAAAAACTGGAAAGTCAGCATTGATCTTAGTGAAGCCTAGATTAATCAGTTCCTCTTCGGTGGCGCCAACTACAACCCAATCAATATCACTTTGTTTGTGTTTAAGGCCCATAAGATGATCTCTCACGGCGCCACCAACTTTATAAAATTTCATTATTAGATTATGTCTCTGTAGTGAGAAATTTTGTCTTTGTATTGATTGTAATGAAGATTCAACCAATTGGAGAATTTAATAGGCTTAATATTCATCGATTCAAGAATATTTTCTTCACCAATACTGGGAATAGAGAGTGATTTAAAATTATCCCTTGTCATGAGCTTTCCTGGAACGATGAATTCGAGAAAAGATGCCTGCATTACTCCTAAGAAGTCTGGTAACCCAATGATTACTCTTTTCTTATTCTTTGCCATAGCTATCAGTTTAAGTATCTGTTTGAGATTAAATTTTTCTGAACCATAAACCTGAATGACCTGGTTGTCATAATCATTTGATTTGAGGCATTGATAGACAGACTGAGCAACATCATTGACATGAACTGGTGCAAACATTGCACTGGCTTTTGCTAATGGAATGATAGGAAAGTACGATACTAAATATTGGAACATGTTAAAGCTTTGCGCCCCATCACCAAATATTAGTGATGGCTGGACAATGCAGTAAGTAGAGCGCTTGCCAAGCATTTGCTTAATTTTATCCTCAGCCAGACCTTTAGATTTTAGATAGTCACTTGGTGCATGTGCGGCACTTGCCTTAAGTGCACTCAGATGAATAAATTTTCTGATTTTGAGGTCATCTACAGACTGACAAATTTTTTCAACTAAATCCACATGAATTGTCTTAAAACTATTTTTTTTGTCTTCATGCAAGATACCAATTGTGTTAATAGCGACATCCACATCCGTCAAAGCATTCTTGATGAGAGTAATATCAAAGCTTTTCAATCTGATCCACTCAACTCCAGGGCTTGCTCCGGTTATTGAGCGCTTGCTGTGCCTCGAGATAATTTTTACTCTGTAATTTTTTAATAAAAGAAGATTAATAAGCGCACTTCCAACAAAACCTGACCCACCAAAAATGGCAACAGTTCCTGAGGTAGATTTTTTATTTTCTTCTTTGATCATTTTTTTACTTGAGGACTAGTAGTAACCCTCTATCATCGCGTAAGACTTGCAGTACTAAGGATCCAGGCTTGTTATTTAAAATTCTCTCCAGATCTGCAAAGCTCTGAACCCTGACTCTATTTACATGCGTGATTAAATCTCCTTGTCTTAGGCCTCTTTGAAAGGCAAAACTATTGTTATCAATCGCTTGTATTGCGATGGCATATTGATTTGTCTGTCCTGAGATTGACTCTACTGAGAGCTCAACACCTGCAAAGGCGGGCTCAATTTCATCAATAGTTTCTGTAGGTAGTGTTTGAGCATTTGCACTCAGTTCACCCAGGGTAGCCTCAAATGTTAAAAGCTCACCATCTCTTAATACATTAATTTCAATCATTTCATCAGGTCTTCTCATTCCGATATAGTTTCTTAGCTCAGAGGGACCCGAGATTGGTTCCCCATTTACCTCTACAACGACGTCACCAATCTGGAGGCCGGCCAGCTCTGCAGCAGATCCTGGGCTTATTGCTGTAATAAGTGCGCCCTCAGAGGATTCAAATGATAGACTTTCTGCAATTTCGTCAGTAATTTCAGCAATATTGACACCAAGGAGGCCTCTCCTCACTGAGCCACTTTCAATTATTTGATCCATAATGTTTTTAGCGAGATTAATGGGTATTGCAAATCCAATACCTATATTGCCTCCGCTTTGAGAAAGAATGGCTGAGTTAATACCAATTAAATTTCCATTGAGGTCTATCAAGGCTCCGCCAGAATTACCTGGGTTAATAGAGGCATCGGTTTGTATAAAGTCCTCATAACCATCAGGATTGATACCAACCCTTCCAAGCGCAGAGACTATTCCTGATGTAACGGTATGCTGAAGTCCAAATGGATTTCCAATAGCTACAACAAAATCTCCAACCCTAACGTTTGAGGAATCCCCTAAATTCAGATCAGTCAGATTGTCAGGTTCTACTTGAAGCACAGCTATGTCTGTTCCTGGGTCTGAACCAATAACCGTAGCGCTTAATGTTCTGTTATCAATAAGGGTGATAGTAATTTCATCAGCATTATCAATGACGTGATGGTTGGTAATAATATGGCCAAGTTCAGCGTCTACAATGACCCCTGACCCAGCGCTTTCAAATTCCCTCTCTTGATTGGGGGGCATAAATCTTCTAAAAAATGGATCATTTGAGAGAGGGTTTTGTACGTTAACAGTGCCGATAACAGCAATGCTCACCACTGCAGGGCTTACCTCTTCAATGAGGGGAGCGAGGGAATTGCCAATAATTTGAGCACCAATTTGATGGGAGAAAAAAACGGTTAATACTAAATAAAATTTAATAAATATATACCTCATAAAAGCCTCATAATTTTTAGCAAAAGATGCTTAATAAGCGTAAAAAGTTACCAGAGAGATAATAATAGGGATAAAAAATTAAAAATAAAGACTTGATGGAAATAAAGAATAACCTTGTGGATAAATTGTTTAAAAATTGAAGATAAGCAGTTTATATTAAATACTATATATTGTGATTGCTACTTGTAGGTTTTTACATCTGTATTGTAAATCGTAATAATTATGAAGTTTTTATTAAATTATATAAGCCATTGAAAATAAAGAATTTATTAAAAATACCTAAATAAATTAGTTTTTTTATTGACAACATTTATCCATCAGAATAATCTATGTTTAAGACACAATATCTTGTGTCTAATTTTTTCAAACCTTAATTTTAGGGGTGTTTGTTGCACCACAGTATAAATGTATTAAATTGGTAAATAATTAATGAAATCAGTTTTAAAAGTCGCTGAGAAGTCAGCTATATCTCAAGATCTTCAACCCGCCTCATTAGATATCTGGGACATGAAATATCGCTTGAAAGCTAAAACTGGCGAGGCCGTTGATAAGACCCTTGAAGATACATTTAAACGAGTCGCACTTGCCCTGTCTGAAGTTGA